>Ga0070734_10000089_pt1 | contig 258437 bp, 251 predicted proteins | sample Coa_R1_8_FD_66444 | JGI IMG/M metagenome (GOLD analysis project Ga0070734, IMG submission 66444) | Surface soil microbial communities from Centralia Pennsylvania, which are recovering from an underground coalmine fire - Coalmine... | ecosystem: Environmental > Terrestrial > Soil >...
CGAGAGATCGGTCCACCTCGACAAACGGCCCGCTCTCGGCGCGGCAACCGCACCACGGCAGTGGCTCGCGTCCAACCCGAAAACAGGAGAACTGTCATGACCACCAAGTCGAAATTCGCCGTTCTGCTTGCCCTCGCCACCCTGGGCATCGCCTCGCCCGCCGTGGCGCGGTCGCAGGCAGGCGCCGACTGGAACGCGCCGGCGCAGAGCCGGCAAGTCGACCGCGGCGTCGACAATCCGGCGCTGACCGGCGGCGGCAGCGCCGGCTACAACGTCAACATGAGCACGGATGTCTGACGTGACTGGAAGAGGGGGCGGGTCCCGGCTCGCCCTCTCTCCGCCTGCCGCACCGCTCCTATCTTCGTTCCGTCACAAAGCTTCGCCACGTCGCGGCACGCGATCCTAATAAGTGAACGTGAATGTCAGCCCCGCTTGCTCGAGCTTCGAGCGCTCGCCGTTCCAACCGGTGATCGCGTGCAGATAGGCCGAGAGCGACGATGCAAAATCGCCGTTGGTGGCCTCGGTGTTCGGGTTAGCGCCGTCCGCGGCCCAAGCGGCTGACGAAACGCACAACGCGATCGCCGGCACCAGTCTGGTCACCCACCTGCGGCACCCCATGACACCCCAGCGCCATTAGACCAGCGTGGAATATTCAAAACCACCATATGCCGATACATGCAACGAATTTCCCTTATCGCGAACTGGGGCCTATCTGCGTGCAGATGACATTGTTCACGATGCCGAGCGGAGATTTTCGCGATGCCTGTCCTACTCGCCACGATCCATACCGCGTCGACCGAAGCGGCGCGCAAGGCGCCAAGTGTCGGTACGGCTGGGCAGCGTGACATGGTCGCGCTCGAAACCAAAAATCTGTCACGGGCGGTCGACGGCAAAGTTTTGGTCGACGACGTCAGCGTCGCGGTCCAGACCGGCGAGCTTCTTGCCATCGTCGGACCAAGCGGCGCCGGCAAATCGTCGTTGCTGCGGCTTATCAATCGGCTCGACGAACCGACCGGCGGCACCATGATGCTCGACGGCCAAGATTTTCGCGCGCTGGCGCCGCGCGAGCTGCGCCGCCGCGTCGGCATGGTGATGCAGATGGCGTATTTGTTTCCCGGCACGGTGGCGGCGAACATCGCATTCGGTCCGCGCCAGCGCGGCGAGATCGTCACCGGCGACGGCATCGCCGCGCTGCTCGAGCGCATCGGACTGCCGGGGTATCAGGAGCGCGACGTCGGCACTTTGTCGGGTGGCGAGGCGCAACGCGTCTCGGTGGCGCGCACGCTCGCCAACGCGCCCGAAGCGCTGTTGCTCGACGAACCGACCTCGGCGCTCGACGAGGCATCGGCGCGCGGCGTCGAGCAGCTCATCCTCGACATCGTCAGGGAGCGGCGCATGACCTGCTTGATGGTCACCCACAACAAGGCGCAAGCCGCGCGCATCGCCCCGCGCACCATGGTGATGGCGCGCGGCCGCCTGCGAGGCATCGGCCCAACCGAGGAGATGCTCCGTGATTGCTGAACTCACCACCATGGCGACGGCCGACGTGCTGGTCGGCCTGGCCCAAGCCGCCGCTGCCATCGTGCTGTGCGTCGCCGTGGTCCTGCTGTGCCGCCGCTTTGCCGTCCACGTCGAGCGCGAAGCGGCCGTCTCGATCGGCCGCGGCTTGCTGCAGATGGTTGCGGTCGGCGTGGTGCTGGCGCTGCTCTTACGCGGCAATCTGCTGATCGGCGCCCTCATCCTTTTGTTGATGACGGTTGCGGCGGCGTTCACGGCGTCGCGCCGGCTCAACGGCGTCGCAGCGCCGGCGCTGCTGTCGTTCTGGGCGATCCTCGCCGGATCGGCCGTGGTGATCGCCTTCATGCTCGCGACCGGCACGCTCAAATCCGACATCACCATGCTGGTGCCGGTCGGCAGCATGATCATCGCCAACGCCATGAACGCCTGCGCGCAGGCCGCCGAACGCTTTCGCGCCGACGTCAGCTCGCATGTCGGCCAGATCGAAGCAGCGCTGGCGCTCGGCGCCGCGCCGGATGCCACCGTGGCGCCGCACGTGCAGAGTGCGGTCTATGCCAGCCTGCTGCCGCGGCTCGACATGCTCAAATCGCTCGGCTTGGTTTGGATACCCGGTGTGATGGCTGGCATGCTGTTGTCGGGCGCGAGTCCGGTCTATGCCGGCATCTATCAATTCATCATCGTGGCGATGATCCTCGCCGCGTCCGGCATCACCGGCATGGTGGCGATTTTGCTGATGCGGCGGCGCGCCTTTTCGCCGGCCGCGCAGCTCGTACTCCGACCCGGGCAGAAGCATACGGCGGCCACCGCATCCGCTGCTGCGTAGCAGCAGACCTCGGCTGTCGTCGCTACTCGGCGGCGCTGAGCTTAAGCCGGATCGGTGTGCTTCGGCCGTCGCGTCATGATGCAGCCGACGGGCACCAGCGTGAACAAGGCGATGAGAATGAGCCAGAGAGCGATATTGGTCAGCATCACACAGCTCCGGAGTCGTTGATTGAACGTCCGGTCGGCGGCCGCGTCATCGGTGCGTGCGCGCAGGCGCGCAACGGTCCGATCGGCCGTCGACCAACAAACGATGCTTCGAGGTGAGTGCTGCCCGCCGCGGGCATCAAAGGCTGCCGTTAATTGGCGGAACGCCGGCAGGTCCCGCGAGCAGCTCACGAACAGCTTAGCGCCCTTTCGAGATGTAAGCCAGCGGCAGCGGCGGAGCGGCCTGCGGCAAATTCAGACTCGTCATGCCCGGCCTCGTGCCGGGCACCACGTCTTGGGGACTGCGCCAGCGCAAAGGCGTGGATGGCCGGGTCAAGCCCGGCCATGAAGGATGCAACGAATGCGCGACAAAGAAACCGCCAAGGTGACGCCGTTTTTCACTCCGGCTTGATATTAGCCGTGCGAATCACCTTGCCCCATTTGTCGGTTTGCTCGGCAATGTAGGCGGCGAATTCCGCCGGCGAGCGCGTATTCACGGTGAAGCCGAGGCCGGCGAGATGTTCGACATGGGCCGGTTCGGCGAGCGCGGCGTTGGCGGCGGCGTTGAGCTGCGCGACGATCTCGGCCGGCGTGTTCTTCGGCGCGCCGAGGCCGTACCAGGTGCCCGCGTCGTAGCCCGGCACGGTTTCGCCGATGCTCGGCACGTCGGGAATGCGGCGCTGACGCGCCGCGGTCGTGACACCGAGCGCGCGCAGCTTGCCGGCGCTCAGAAATTCGAGCGCCGACATGTCGGCGAGCGCGGCGTCGACGCGGCCCGCCATCAGATCGGTCAGCGCCGCCGGAGAGCCGCGATACGGCACCTGCAGCACGTCGATGCCGGTCATTATCTTCAACATCGACACCGACAGATAGGGCGGCGTGCCGATGGCCGGCGAGCCGATGTTGAACGTGCCCGGCGCGGCCTTGGCGCGGGCGATGAAGTCGGCGAGCGTGTGCGCCGGAGACGACGGATTGACGACCAGCACGAAGGCGGCGCTGGCGAAGCTCGCGATCGGCACGATGTCGCGGGCAAAATGCAGGTCGGGATTGAGCGTCTCGTTGATCGGATTCGCGACCGTGACTTCGAGCAGCGTGTAGCCGTCCGGAGCGGCGCGGCCGACCAGCGCGGTGGCGATGTTGCCGTCGGCGCCGATGCGGTTTTCGATCACGAACGGCTGGCCGAGCCGCTCCGCCAGCCACTGCCCGACGAGCCGCGCCAGAATGTCGGGCGCGCCGCCGGCGCCGAAACCGACGATGAAGCGCACCGGGCGTGACGGATATTTGTCGGCCAGCGCGATGCGCAGCGGCATTGTCGCGGCGGCGGCGGCCGTACCCTGCAGAAAGCGGCGGCGGATGATCGACATGCGTATCTCTCCGTGACGGAACGTCGTCACATGAAGAGACCGCTCAAGTCAAAAGCTTAGCGTTGCATCCGCGCGCGGCAGCGCATCACATTCACAGGCGCGTCAAGCCGCCGCCTGCTGCGCGGGCATGGCCGCCGCCCGCAGCGTCCCCTTGTCTTCGACAAACTGCGCGCGCGCCCAGTGCCACAGCGTTTCGATCTCGCGAGCGGCGCTGCCGGTGCCGGAGAATTCGGTGACACCGAGGCCGGCGGCGATGGCGTCTTGAAAATCCATGCGCGCCGAAAGGAGCGGTTCGGCCAGCACGCCGAGCTTAGTCAAACCCTTAGCGGCTTCGCTGGCGCGATGGCTGCGATAGCTTGACGGGCACTGGTTGAGGACGAAGGCGGCCTTGCGCTTGGCCAGAAACACCGCGCGGAATGTGCCGGCCGTCGCCTCGACGTCGAGCCGCGTCGGCCGCGCCGGAAGGAGGCACAGATCGGCGGCGTCGGTCACCAGGCGCACGGCGGCGCTGTCGGCGCCGGCGGTGTCGAAGATTGCCAGCGTGAAGCCGACGCCGGCCAGGCCGTCGAGAATGGCGGACAACCGCGGCAGGCGTTCGCGTTCGAACGGCTCGACCATGACCTGATACTTGACCTTGGCGGCGGCGCGGCGTTCGCCCCAGCGTGCCAACGAGGCCTGCGGATCGAGATCGAGCGCGATCACCTTCTCACCGCTTGCTGCCGCCGCCACTGCGAGCGATGCGGCCAGCGTGGTTTTGCCGGTTCCGCCCTTTTGCGTGAGAAAGGCGATGCTGCGCATCAGGCCACCTGTTTGTTCAATGCCGAGCCGCCGCCGTCGAGCGTGAGCCTGCTGTATTGCGGCACGATGCCGGCGCTGCGATGTCCGTTGGGGATTTCGATGTCGACCGCGAGCGTCGAAACGGATTTGCCGCGGTCGAGCTTGATCTGCACCTTGTCGGGCTCGAACGGCACGTGGCGGCCGATCACCGCGAGAATCTCCTCGCGCAGGACGGCGAGCAGATCAGGCTCGGTGCGCGCGCTGCGTTCGTGCGCGAGCAGGATTTGCAAGCGTTCGCGCGCAACCGGCGCGGAGCCGCCGCGGAACAGATTGAAGAGCTTCATGCGGCCTTCCGTCCGAACAGCTTGGTGAAGAGGCTTCGGCTTTCGCTCGGTACATTCATGGCGACCTGCTCGCCCTTGAGCCGGCGCGTGGCGTCGAAGTAGGCGCGGGCCGGCGCGCTCAGCGCGGCGTTGACCGTCACCGGCGCGCCCAGATTGGAAGCGCGTAAGACTTCCTCGCTCTCCGGAATGATGCCAAGGAGCGGCACTGAGAGGATCTCAAGAACGTCGTCGATCGACAACATGTCGCCGCGCGAGGCGCGCCACGGATGATAGCGCGTGATCAGCAAGTGCTTGTCGACGCATTCGCCGCGCTCGGCTTTTTCGGTCTTGGCGTCTAAGAGCCCGATGATGCGGTCGGAATCGCGCACCGACGACACTTCCGGGTTGGTGACGATAATGGCGGTGTCGGCGTGCCGCATGGCGAGCGTTGCGCCGCGCTCGATGCCGGCCGGGCTGTCGCAGACGATCCAGTCGAATTTTTCGCGTAGCTCGCCGATCACCTTGCCGACGCCCTCTTCGGTGAGCGCGTCCTTGTCGCGGGTCTGCGACGCCGGCAAGAGATAGAGGTTCTCCAGCCGTTTGTCGCGAATGAGCGCCTGCGGCAGCTTGGCGACGCCATTGATGACGTTGATCAGGTCGAACACGACGCGCCGCTCGGCGCCGAGCACCAGATCAAGATTGCGCAGGCCAACGTCGAAATCGACCACCACGACCTTGTCGCCCAGATGGGCGAGCGCGGCGCCGATCGCCGCGGTCGTCGTGGTCTTGCCGACGCCGCCCTTACCCGATGTCACCACCACCACGCGGGCCGATGTCCGCTCGCTCATCGTCACGACCTTTCTTCTCTAGTTCATCGCTGAAATTTTCAGATTGTTGCCGTCGAGCCAGGCCTGGATCGGTCCGCGGCGCAGGCTGTCTTCGATTTCGTCCGCCGTCTTGTAGTAGGCGCCGATCGCCAACAGCTCGGCATCGAAGCGGTGGCAGAAGATGCGGGCGCGGCGGCTGCCGGCGGCGCCCGCCATGGCCTGGCCCCGCAGGGTGCCGTAGATGTGGATCGAGCCGCCGGCGATGATCTCGGCGCCGGAGGCGACCGAGCCCAGCACGGTGACGTCGCCCTCGATGAAGGCGACCGACTGGCCCGAACGCACCGGGCTGTCGATCAGGAGCGACGCGACCTCTTGTTTTTTCGGCGGTGCCGGCGCGGCAGGCGCCGCTTCGCCGGCGACCGCCGGTTCCGGCAGTTCGACGTCCTGGATGCGGCCGCCGCGCAGCAGCGGCGGCAGCCGTGCGTCGCCCGCCGGCAGCTCGACGCCCTCGATGCCGAGCACGCGCACATTGCGCGCCTGCAGGTCGCCGACCAGCCCCGCCACCTCGTCCGCCGACAGCTGCGCCGCCGACAGATCGAGCGCGACCGGATGGCCGGCGAAAAAGCCCTTGGAACGTTCCAGCGTAGCGTCGAGCACCGCCAGCCAATCTTCGATCGGCGGCAGCGGCGTGAACACGAAAGCGGTGTACGAGCGCGCCCGGAACGTCAGCGACTGGCGTTGGCGAATAAGGCTCGACACGTTTCGCCTCTCCGTTTTGGAGCTTCGATTCTTAATTGGTTAACAATCTGCGCTGCCATGGTTAACGGACGGTTAACGTCGGGCCAGGACGTTGGGCCGGCGTTAATTTTTGCCTCGCGTGAGGCCGAGCTGCCGATGACCCCCGAGCCGATCCGCGCGGTTTAAAAATACCCGATCGAACCTACATAGAGTAAGACCGCCACAGAATGAGAGCGGTTTTTAACGACGGGTACGCATAATTTGATGTTTCCCCCGACCCGTCGAACAGGAGACCAGATTGACCACCAGATCGGATGACGTGCGAGCCCGCGCCGAGGCGAATTTCAAGAAGGAAGAGCGCGCCAAAGAGGGCGCCAAGGCCATGATGGAATATCAGGCCAACAGCCGAAGGGTTCGTGAAAAGACCGAGCGATTGAAGGCGCTTCGCTTGGCGAAAGAGGCGGCCGACAAGGCAAGCGCCGGTTAAACCCTGCCGCCGCCTTGAAATAAACACATCGATGGCCCATATCGTGCGTGCGGCCTCATGGGCCGGCAGCGAGCCGCGTGTACGGGACCCGACTGTACTGAACGCTTCAGACGGCTTCTAGCTCGCTCTTTCCTTTTTCACCGGCAGCCCAGATCGCGCGGGGTGTCCTTTTTGACCCGCAACGCAGACCGCCGCGCATCGCGCTGGCGGCTGTGCAAGCGCATACCCAAGAAAGCTTCTTAATTGACCTCTTTTCATGACTGCGGCCTCAGCGACGCGATCACACGCGCGCTGGCCGAGGAGAACTACACCGTTCCAACTCCGATCCAGGCGCAGACGATTCCGACCGTCATGTCGGGACGCGACGTGATCGGTATTGCCCAGACCGGGACCGGCAAGACCGCGGCATTCGCACTGCCGATCCTGCACCGTCTCGCCACCAACCCGCGTCCGCCGGCACGCAAAAGCTGCCGCATCCTGGTGCTCAGCCCGACGCGCGAGTTGTCCGGCCAAATCCTCGATAGCTTCCGCACCTATGGCCGCCACGTGCGCGTCAAAACCGCGCTGGCGATCGGCGGCGTATCCATGGGTGCTCAGGTTCGCGCGCTGCTCAACGGCGTCGATGTTGTTGTCGCCACGCCCGGCCGGCTGCTTGATCTGGTCAAGAGCAATGCGCTTCGATTGAGCGAGGTCGAATGCCTCGTGCTGGACGAGGCCGATCGCATGCTCGACATGGGCTTCATCCATGACATCCGTAAGATCGTTGCCAAGCTTCCGGTGGAGCGGCAGACGTTGATGTTTTCTGCCACCATGCCTCGGGCCATCGCCGAGCTCGCCGCGCAGATGCTGCGCGGCCCGGTCAAAGTCGCTGTAACGCCGGTTGCCTCGACGGTTGAACGCGTCGAGCAGCGCGTTATTCGTGTCGACCGCGCCGCCAAGCCGGCAGTCCTGGTCGACGTTTTGCGCCGCGAAACGATCGACCGCGCGCTGATCTTCACCAGGACCAAGCACGGCGCCGATAAGGTCGTGCGTGGCTTGATCCGGGCCGGCGTTGGCGCCGCCGCCATTCACGGCAACAAATCGCAAAACCAGCGCGAACGCGTGCTTGCTGCCTTTCGCAAAGGCGAGGTCAAAACGCTGGTTGCCACGGACATTGCGGCGCGTGGCATCGATGTCGATGGCATCAGCCACGTCGTCAATTTCGACCTGCCGAACGTGCCGGAAACCTACGTGCATCGCATCGGCCGCACGGCCCGCGCGGGCGCGGCAGGCATCGCGATCTCGCTGTGCGACGGCGAGGAGATGGCCTTCTTGCGCGATATCGAGAAGCTCATTCGCATGACGATCCCGCTGAGCGACCAACGCGCCGATCACCGGTCGGCCGAGCCGCGCCGGGTTCCGGATGGCTCCATCAAGTCAGCTTTCGATGCCAAGCAGCAGCGCGGCGGCCGCAATGGTGTCGCACGCAAGCAAAGTCGCCATAACCAAGCGAATCATAACCGAGCAAATCACGGCCAAACGAACGAGTCTCCGCGCGGCATCGATACTGTCGGCTTCATGCGCGGCAAAGCCAGGCCGCAGCGCGACCGGGCCCCGCTGGTGCAGCGTTGGACCGGCCCTTCACAAGGAGCATGACGTGCCCAAGGAAGAACTGCTGCAATTCGAAGGCCGCGTAACCGAGATATTGCCCGACGCCCGCTACCGCGTTGAGCTCGAAAACGGGCATCAGCTCGTCGCCTACACGGCGGGCAGGATGAAAAAGAATCGGATCAAAACGCTGGCCGGCGATCGCGTGACGGTGGAAGTATCACCCTACGATTTGGAAAAGGGCCGATTGATATTCCGGCACAAAGACGAACGCGCCGTAACGGCGGCGCGTCCGCCGCAGCGTCAACAATTCCGGCGGCGGTGACGGCCATGGCTGATGATTTGCCTTATAGTGACGAAGTCCCTGCGGTAAACCCCGGCGGAACGATGCGAATTTTTATTTTCAAGTCCGAGGCAAGCCCGGAGCTGCGTGCGTTCGCCGCCGACCTGGTCGGCAGTCGGTTGCCGAAACAGTTCAGCCCCTGGCACGCGATCGGCGCGGTCGCACCGGATCGCGCCCCTCCTCATGCATTGTCACGTGGCGTGATCGAACGGGCCATCGAAACGCATGGTTTCCAGCTTTGGCGGATGACCAAGAAGGATTAGCGGCGAAAGCTCGCTGCCTGGCCATGCTCGACAACAGGCGCATGCTCTGCGGCGCCGAAGGTGCATCGCTATGACGGGCCAAACCCATAAGTTCCAAGTCGGGCAAACCGTGGATCTGATCCCGTCGATCTCCCGGTTCGCCGCAAACGGTCATTATGAAATCGTCAACCTTCGACCGGCTGACGGCGAGGTTCCACAATATACCATCAAGAGCCGACAGGAACCGCACGAGCGCGTGGCCTCCGAAAACGATCTGATACTTGCGGGCGAACCGAATCTTGATCGCGCGTGAGCCCGGCTAGCTCGCTGATAAAGGATTCCATTCAATCATGCGCTCAATGCCAAGCGTCGATGATCATTTGGTCGAATCGAGCGGTCGATTACGCAATGTGACGCGGGTTGAGGCGGCCGACCTGCGCGCCTTGGCTCGCAGCTTGGCACGGTATCGCGAGCCGAGCCATGGACGCAGCGTGGTCGAGGTTTTGATTACGGTGGTGTCGTTTGCGGGCCTTTGGTCGTTGATGTGGCTGTCGCTTCACGCCGGATACGAGCTTTGTCTGTTGCTTGCCCTTCCCACCGCCGGCTTTCTTGTCCGCCTGTTCATGATCCAGCATGACTGCGGTCATGGGTCGCTCTTTCGTCATCGATCGGCGAACGATTGGCTCGGGCGCATTATCGGCGTTGTCACGCTTACGCCCTACGATTTCTGGCGGCACACACATGCCGCTCATCATGCGTCCTCCGGCAATCTCGATCGTCGTGGCATGGGCGACGTCGACACGCTGACGGTCAACGAATATCTGTCGCGGTCGAGGTGGGGCCGGCTTCGATATCGCATGTATCGCCATCCATTGGTGATGTTCGGTCTCGGACCCGCTTACCTGTTTTTCCTGCAGCAGCGCCTGCCGGTCGGACTGATGCGCGTCGGCTGGAAGCCCTGGCTGAGCACCATGGCGACCAATGTCGCCATCCTGCTCGCGGCTGCCGTCACGGTGCGGATCGTGGGCCTGGGTCCGTTCTTGCTCATTCATCTGCCTGTCATGCTCATCGGCGCATCGCTTGGGGTCTGGCTGTTCTACGTTCAGCACCAGTTCGAGCACACGTATTGGGCCCGCGGAAAGGCTTGGAGCTTGCACGAGGCCGCCCTTTACGGCAGTTCACATTACGAGCTTCCAAGCGTTCTGCGCTGGTTCACCGCCAACATCGGCCTTCATCACCTTCACCATCTCTGCTGTCGAATTCCGTTCTATCGCTTGCCGCTCGCGCTTCGGCAGCATCCCGATCTCGCCGAGGTGGGCCGGCTCACGCTCGGTCAGAGTTTTGTGTGTGTGCGCCGCGTCCTTTGGGATGAAGCGTCAGGTCGCCTCATTACGTTTCGCGAACTGGCGAGCCGGTTCGATGCTGATCTGCCGCAAGGCGCAAGGCCGCAGATCAATGCTTTCTGATGCGCAGGCTGTTGCGTTTTATTCTCAGTGTTGCAAACGTCATGCAACTCCGGTAATGACTTGCTATCGACTTTGGCCGGACAATCGGGCCGTTTCGCCTTCGCTGAATGCCGGGCGCACGTTCAGACCCCTCCAAACATCGAAAATTCGGAGCTCAAGGCACGCCGTCGCGTGGCTTGAGACAAAAGTGCACCCAGATCAGCAAAAGGATAACTCAATGACTACGGGCACTGTTAAGTTCTACAACGACCAAAAAGGCTTCGGCTTCATTCAGCCGGATGACGGCGGCAAGGACGTTTTCGTTCATGCCACTGCGCTCGAACGCGCCGGAATGCGCGGGCTCGTGCAAGGCCAAAAGGTCACCTTCGATACCGAGGAGGACCGCCGCACCGGCAAAATCGCGGTGGGCAACATCCAAGCGGCATGACGCTTACCGACAACGGAACGAAACCGTCCGTTGGGGCGGTTTCGTCCGGGCAACGATCAAGTAACGACGCAGCACCAAAATTTTTACACCATTTGGAATAGTGTCGGCGACAACATACTCACATGATCGATCATGAGGACTTCTCGGTTGTTGTAAAAAACAAGGCACCGTCGCCAAAGCCCTGGCAATGGGAGATCTATCGTGCTGGCAGAAATAGCCCGGTCGAGCGATCGAAGGTCTTTTTTGAGACCGCGACGGCGGCCAATCGCGCCGGCAAGCTGGCCCTGCAATTGCTGTTGAGCGATTATCCTCAATAGAGGACACGCTTGCAGCGTCATCGCACAAGAAGGAGGAGCAAATGGCGACGCGCCAAATGAAAATGCCCGTAAAGGAGAGTTCGGAGCCGGAAGTCGAGGAAGTCTTCTCGCAACGCAAGCGGCCGGAGCGCGGCCGATTTTTGCTCCAAGTCGACAAGCAAACGAAAGGCTCCTACGCGACCTCGGAAGCCGCTCAGGCGGTGGCTTTGGTCATCAAAAAGAATTTTCCCATTGTGCACGTCTCGGTTTACGACAGCGTCGATAACTCGAGCACGCTAGTCGAGGCGCCGGGCGCCTGATCGTGACGAGGGCAGGCAGCTAGCGTCGCGGCTCCGACTTCTGCGATCGTCGGCCTCGTCCATTCAGCGCGGTTGCTTTAATGGAAGCTACCAGGCGCTTAGCCCGTTTTCGGTCCGGGTCGCTATCTGAGTGAACTCGGCACACGGTGGTCCGTGGACCGACCGAAGGCTTCGGATAGTAAGACACCAAGCGCCCGTAAAATCGCTACTGACCTGCCGGGAGTGCAAGCTCGAACTGCGGCTGTTCGGCATCGAGACCGAAACGGCCGAGCGCGAGCTCTACACCTTTGAGTGCACCAAATGCGGCCACCTCGAAGTCAGAGGCGTCAAGGTCAAGTAGGCGCCTCAAAACCCCTTCGGCAACGCGTGCACCCATTTGGCGCGCATGCGATCATCGAGCGCCTTGCTGGAGCGGGCGATGACAGGAAACGTCTTCTGCCGATTGAACGTGTCTTAGCCAGAACCGCCCTGGCAACACGATCACCTGGTCTTGAGGTTGACGGCCGACTCTTTCCCCCGGTTGCTCTCGATCTCGTACTCGACGGTTTGTCCCTCGTTGAGCGAGTTGAGGCCCGCCCGCTCAACGGCCGAGATGTGAACAAACACGTCCCTGCCGCCGCCAGAAGGCTGAATGAACCCATATCCTTTTGTCGGGTTGAACCACTTCACGGTACCAGTAGCCATTTCCGTCTCCAATGTTAGGCCGCGCACCATAGGGCGCGCGCCGCCTTGAGACAAGAACTACGAGCGGCACCGCGAGCCGTAATGCAGGTCTGCCGGCGCTTGGCGCTCCGCAACCGACGTTGCCCCCGCTTCGAATCTGGTCTAAAGACCCGCTCGCGCGGGGTCGAGCCCCGGCGCCGGCAGGCGTGCGTCAGCAAAAGTGGACACCGGTTTTGCGTCCGGACGCACGCCCACTTACGCGAGTGCGCTTTCCGGGCGGCTGACCGGGTATCCACTCAGCCTGAAAGCGCACGGGACGCGCGAGTGGCGCGCCCTTTTTTTGTGCCTGAAAACTAAGGACATAATGCCGAAGCGGACCGACATCTCCACCATCCTGATCATCGGCGCCGGCCCCATCGTGATCGGTCAGGCCTGCGAGTTCGACTATTCGGGCACCCAGGCCTGCAAGGCGCTCAAGGCCGAGGGCTACCGGGTGGTGCTGGTCAATTCCAATCCGGCGACCATCATGACTGACCCGGATCTGGCCGACGCCACCTATGTCGAGCCGATCACGCCCGAGATCGTCACGAAAATCATCGAGAAGGAGCGCTACGCGATCCCCGGTGGCTTCGCGCTGTTGCCCACCATGGGCGGGCAGACCGCGCTCAACACCGCGCTGTCGCTGCGCCGCATGGGCACGTTGGACAAATGCGACGTCACCATGATCGGCGCCACCGCCGACGCCATCGACAAGGCCGAGGACCGCGAGCTGTTCCGCGAGGCGATGACGCGGATCGGGCTTGCTACGCCGCGCTCGCATCAGGTCAAGACGCTGATCGCCGCGCTCGAAGCGCTCGAGGACATCGGGCTGCCGGCCATCATCCGGCCGTCGTTCACGCTCGGCGGCACCGGCGGCGGCATCGCCTACAACAAGGCCGAGTTCATCGACATCGTCGAACGCGGCATCGACGCCTCGCCGACCTCCGAAGTGCTGATCGAGGAATCGGTGCTCGGCTGGAAAGAGTTCGAGATGGAGGTGGTGCGCGACAAGAACGACAATTGCATCATCGTATGCTCGATCGAGAACTTCGATCCGATGGGCGTGCATACCGGCGATTCCATCACCGTGGCGCCGGCGCTGACGCTTACCGACAAGGAATATCAGATCATGCGCGACGCCTCGATCGCGGTGCTGCGCGAGATCGGGGTGGAGACCGGCGGCTCCAACGTGCAGTTCGCCGTCAATCCGGCCGACGGCCGGCTCGTCGTCATCGAGATGAATCCGCGGGTGTCGCGCTCCTCGGCGCTGGCCTCCAAAGCCACCGGCTTTCCGATCGCCAAAGTCGCCGCCAAGCTTGCGGTCGGCTATACGCTCGACGAGATCAAGAACGACATCACCGGCGGCGCCACGCCGGCGTCGTTCGAGCCGACCATCGACTACATCGTCACCAAGGTGCCGCGCTTTGCGTTCGAGAAATTTCCCGGCGCCGAGCCGGTGCTGACCACCTCGATGAAGTCGGTCGGCGAGGCGATGGCGATCGGCCGCACTTTTGCGGAGAGCTTGCAGAAGGCGCTGCGCTCGCTGGAGACCGGACTGACCGGCCTCGATGAGATCGCTATTGCGGGCCTCGGCCAGGGCGACGACAAGAACGCGATCCGCGCCGCACTCGGTACGCCGACGCCGGACCGCGTGCTGGCGGTGGCGCAGGCGATGCGGCTCGGCATGAGCGACGCCGACATTCACACCGCCTGCCGCATCGATCCGTGGTTTTTGGCGCAGATCCGCGGCATCGTCGACGCCGAAAACGAGATCCGGCAAAAGGGCCTGCCAGAGCGCGCGGCGGCGCTGCGCCGGCTCAAGGCGCTGGGCTTTTCCGACCCGCGGCTTGCTCGGCTTACCGGCTTGTCGGCCGACGAGGTGGCGACCCGCCGCCGGCAACTCGCGGTGCGGCCGGTGTTCAAGCGCATCGACACCTGCGCGGCCGAATTCGCGTCGCCCACCGCCTACATGTACTCGACCTACGAGACGCCGTTTGCCGGCCGCGCCGTCGACGAGGCGGCGCCGTCGGACAAACAAAAAGTTGTCATTCTCGGCGGCGGTCCGAACCGCATCGGCCAGGGCATCGAATTCGACTATTGCTGCTGCCACGCCGCTTTTGCGCTCAAGGATGCCGGCTTCGAGACCATCATGGTCAACTGCAATCCGGAGACGGTGTCGACCGACTACGACACCTCCGACCGGCTCTACTTCGAGCCGCTGACCGCAGAGGACGTCATCGAGATCATCGACACCGAGCGCTCGAACGGCACGCTGCATGGCGTCATCGTTCAGTTCGGCGGCCAGACGCCGCTCAAGCTCGCCGAACCTTTGGAGAAGGCGCACGCGCCGATCCTCGGCACCTCGCCGGACGCCATCGATCTGGCCGAGGACCGCGATCGTTTCAAACAATTGCTGCAGCGGCTAAAACTGCGGCAGCCGGACAGCGGCATCGCCACCAGCCCCGAAAAGGCGCACGCGATCGCCGCGTCGGTCGGCTATCCGATCGTGATCCGCCCGTCCTACGTGCTCGGCGGCCGCGCCATGGAGATCGTGCACGACACACATCAGCTCGATCGCTACGTGACGCGGCTGATGGCCGACCTCGACCGGCCGTCCGAGCTGGCGGTTTCGGACCAGCGGCCGCTGTTGATCGACCGCTATCTCACCGACGCCATCGAGGTCGACGTCGATTGTCTGGCCGACGGTGAAGGCAGCTACATCGCCGGCATCATGGAACACATCGAGGAGGCCGGCATTCATTCCGGCGATTCGGCCTGCTCGCTGCCGCCGCATTCGCTCGACCGCGCCACCGTCGCCGAGTTGGAACGGCAGACCCGCGAACTCGCCCGCGCGCTCCAGGTCGGCGGGCTGATGAACGTGCAATACGCCATCAAGAACGGCGAGATTTACGTACTCGAAGTCAATCCGCGCGCCTCGCGCACGGTGCCATTCGTCGCCAAGGTGACCGGCGTGCCGATCGCCAAGATCGCCGCCCGCATCATGGCCGGCGAACCGCTCAAGAGTTTTGGGCTGAAGCCGCAGTGCTTCGAGCCGAGCGCCGCACATCATATCGGCGTCAAGGAGGCGGTGTTCCCGTTCGCGCGCTTCGGACCGGCAGTCGACACCGTGCTCGGTCCGGAGATGAAGTCGACCGGCGAGGTCATGGGCATCGACCGCGACTACAACGTCGCCTTCGTCAAAAGCCAGCTTGGCGGCGGTTCGCGGCTGCCGAAGACCGGAACAGTGTTCGTTTCGGTCCGGGACGCCGACAAGCCGCGCATTCTCGAGGCCATCCGGCTCTTGGCGGACGCCGGCTTCGGCATCGTCGCCACCTCGGGCACCCAGCGTTATCTCGCCGTCAATGGGGTCGCGGCCGTCAAGGTCAACAAAGTGGCCGAAGGCCGGCCCCATATTGTCGACGCCATCAAAAACGGCGGGGTCCAGCTGGTCTTCAATACGACCGAGGGGGCCACCGCGCTGGCCGACAGCCGCTCGCTCCGGCGCGCTGCCCTCTTGCATAAAGTGCCGTACTACACCACTCTTTCAGGGGCTGTCGCCGCAGCGCAGGGCATCAAGGCTTATCTCAAGGGTGACCTCGAAGTGTGCGCGCTGCAGACCTATTTCGCGGCCGGGACGAACAATTAGGGTCGGCTCGGCCGGGGCGGCAGTACGGTAGAGACAGAGCTTTTGTCGCGCGGCCGGACAGGGTGCCGGCACGCGATAAAAGTTTTGACTCTGCGGCTTTGGAGGTTCGAGAGCGATGGACAAGATTCCGATGACCGCGGCGGGCTATGCCGCGCTGGAGGCCGAGCTGCGGCAATGCCAGCAGGTCGAGCGGCCCCGCATCATTCAGCAAATCACCGACGCGCGCACCCACGGCGATCTTTCGGAGAACGCCGAATATCATGCCGCCAAAGAGGCGCAGTCGCTCAACGAAGGCCATATCGCCGAGCTCGAGGACAAGCTCGCCCGCGCCGAGGTGATCGACGTCTCGAAACTGTCCGGCGATACCGTCACGTTCGGCGCCACGGTGACCTTGATCGACGAGGACACCGACAAGAAGTCGGTCTGGCAGATCGTCGGCGAGCCCGAGGCCGACGCCAAGAAGGGTAGGATCTCCATTACCTCGCCGCTCGCCCGCGCGCTGGTCGGCAAGAAAAAGGGCGCGCAGGTGGAGGTCGTCACGCCCGGCGGGGCGAAAGCCTATGAAGTCGTCAAGGTCGAGTGGAAATAACTGGCGACCGAATACACGCGCCGGATCAGGGCCGCCGCTTGGCGGCCCTTTGTCTTTCTCTGGACCCGGCATTCCCCTCCTTCCCCGCGAAAGCGGGAATCCAGGAGATTGCCAAAAATCTGGGTCCCGCTTGCGCGGGGACGAGCCCATTGCACTTGTCCCACAGCGACCCCTGCGTCGCTTGCATAGCTCGTAAAAATCCCTAAATTGCTCGCGGGGTGGCTTGCGCGCTGGCGACGGGGCCGGCCCTTTCCCGGCTGGACGAGACTAACGCCCTGACGTGCCGGGGCTTTCTGGCGGGTTGCGCGTGCGCCCGCGGCAACGAGCGGAACGAGCCGGTGAGCCAGACTGTCCAGGCCAAACTCGTCATCATCGGCTCCGGGCCCGCCGGCTATACCGCCGCAATCTATGCGGCGCGCGCCATGCTCGAACCGATTCTGATCCAGGGCATCACGCCCGGTGGCCAGCTCACCGTCACCACCGACGTGGAAAACTATCCGGGATTCGCCGATGTCATCCAGGGTCCCTGGCTCATGGAGCAGATGCAAAAGCAGGCGGCCCATGTCGGCACCAGACTCGTAGCCGACCACGTCAGCAAGGTCGATTTGGCGCGCCGCCCGTTCCGCATCGACTGCGATTCCGGCGACGTTTATTTCGCCGAGGCGCTGGTTCTCGCCACCGGCGCCCAGGCGCGCTGGCTCGATCTGCCGTGCGAGCAGAAATTCCGCGGCTATGGCGTCTCGGCCTGCGCCACCTGCGACGGCTTCTTCTATCGCAACAAGAAAGTGCTGGTGATCGGCGGCGGCAATACCGCGGTCGAGGAGGCGCTGTTTCTTACCAATTTCGCCAGCAAGGTCACGCTCGTGCATCGCCGCGATACGCTGCGCTCCGAAAAGATTTTGCAGGACCGCTTGTTCAAGAATCCGAAGATTGAAGTGGTCTGGGACAGCGTGCTCGACGACATCGGCGGCAGCGAGAGCCCGCTGAAAGTCACCCACGCGCGTCTGAAGAACGTCAAGACCGGCGCCGTGACCGAACGGGCCGTCGACGGCATTTTCATCGCCATCGGCCACTCGCCGGCGACCGAGCTGGTAGCCGGGCAGGTCGAGATGAAGCCCTCGGGTTACGTCAAGACCGCACCGCACTCGACCGCAACGTCGGTGCCTGGGCTGTTCGCCGCCGGCGACGTCGCCGACGAGGTGTACCGGCAGGCGGTGACCGCCGCCGGGCTCGGCTGCATGGCCGCGCTGGAAGCCGAGCGTTTTCTCGCCGCGCATGAGCAATTCCGCGCCGCGGCGGAGTGACATTGAGCCGCTCCCCGCGCGTGGGGCGAGGCAGAAAGCTAAAGTGATGGATTGGGATAAGCTCAAAGTCTTTCATGCCGCCGCCGAAGCCGGCAGCTTCACCCATGCGGGCGAGCAGCTCGGGCTATCGCAATCGGCGGTGTCGCGCCAAGTCAGCGCGCTCGAGCAGGAGCTTTCCGTCTCGCTGTTTCACCGCCATGCCCGCGGCCTCATTCTTACCGAGCAGGGCGAGCTGTTGTTCCGCACCGCCCACGACGTGTTCATGAAGCTCGAAGCGGCGCGCGCCAAGCTCACCGACAGCCGCGAGCGACCGAACGGCGACCTGCGGGTGACCACGACACCCGGCATCGGCGTGCACTGGCTCACCCCGCGGCTCGGCGAGTTCGCCGATCTCTACCCCGACATTCACATCACGCTGCTCACCACCGACGAGGAGCTCGACCTCGCCATGCGCGAGGCCGACGTGGCGATCCGGCTGCGCCAGCCGACCCAGCCCGATCTGATCCAGCGCAAGCTGTTCGCCGTGCACTTCCACGTTTACGCCTCGCCCGAATATCTCAAGCGCGTCGGGACGCCGCGTACGTTCGAGGATCTCGACGCCCACCGCATCCTGGTGCTCGGCGGCAACATCCCGCCCTATCTGCAGCGTTCGCGCTGGCTGGTCGAAGTCGCCCGCGACGGCAAGGGACCGCGGGTGCCACATCTCGTCATCAACAACATCCTGGGCATCCTGCGCGCCTGCCAGCGCGGGCTCGGCATCGCCATGCTGCCCGACTACCTGGTCGAGGAGAACGGCGGACTGGTGCAGCTGTTCGGTGAGGCCGAGGCGGTCGCGCTCGATGCCTATTTCGTCTATCCGGAAGAGCTGAAATCGGTGGCGCGCGTGCAGGCGTTCCGCGATTTCCTAGTCGCCAAGGCGCAACGCTGGAATTTTTAGACTGCTTCGGCTGCGCAGAGAGTTTGCTGTTCTCCCGCCGGGCGCGTAAACGCCGCGAAAACCTTGCTGCTTTTCGCATGGCTGGCATGTGGCGCTTCGCGTTGTGCGGCCTCAAGCCTGCTCGCATAGTCATGGTGCTGCGAGGCGATTCGGTTGCCCCATCCTCCCAGATGGCAACCATAATGCTGGCAGCTGTTCCCCTCTGGAAGGTGATCGTCGGCGCCCCCACGCCGGCGAACTGAACCGGGCCGCAACGGCCCGGTTTTCTTTTGTACGCCAGAATTGGCGCGCAACGGATATGATGACTGGTCGTTTTTGCTGGATCATTCCGCCACAAATCGATGAACCGATGAAAATCTCCATTCTCGACGACTATCACGACACGGTGCGCACATTGGATTGCTTCGCCAAACTGGCGGGCCACGATGTCACGATCTGGAATGATCACGTCCAGGACGTCGACGCGCTGGCCGGGCGGCTGCGCGATGCGGAGGCGCTGGTGCTGATCCGCGAGCGCACGCAGATTCGCGCGCCGTTGCTCGAACGGCTGCCGAAGCTGAAGCTGATCAGCCAGCGCAGCGTCTATCCGCATATCGACATCGACGCCTGCACGCGCCTCGGCATCGTCGTGTCGTCGAGCCAGCATGCCGGCACGCCGTCTTACGCCACCGCGGAAATGACCTGGGGCCTCATCCTCGCGGCCATGCGCAAAATTCCGCAGCAGATGGCGTCGCTGCAAGCCGGCAACTGGCAGATCGGCGTCGGCACCACCTTGCGCGGCAAGACGCTCGGCATCTACGGCTACGGCCGCATCGGCAGCGTCGTCGCCGGCTACGGCCGCGCCTTCGGCATGAACGTGCTGGTCTGGGCGCGTCCGCCATCGCTCGCCTCAGCGCGCACCGACGGCTATGCGGCCGCACCGTCGAAGGAGGCGTTCTTCGCCGAGTGCGACCTGATCTCGCTGCACATGCGGCTGGTGCCGGCGACCCGCCATATCGTCACCGCCGCCGATCTGGCGCGCATGAAGCCGACGGCGCTCCTGGTCAACACCAGCCGCGCGCCCCTGATCGAGCCCGACGCGCTGGTCAATGCGCTGCGCGCCGGCCGCCCCGGCATGGCGGCCATCGACGTCTACGAGCAGGAGCCGGTGCGCGACACGTCGCATCCGCTGCTCGCCATGCCGAACGTGGTCTGCACGCCGCATCTCGGCTACGTGACGCGCGAGGAGTACGAAGTGCAGTTCACCGACATTTTCGACCAGATTGTCGCCTACGCGGCCGGCAGTCCGATCAATGTCGTCAATCCGAACGTATTGAAGGCGGCGCGCTAGCCGTCACGCCGGCTCCAAGCCCTTCGATTTGATGACGCGCTTGGCCGCAGGCGTGGTCAGAAACGCGATGAGCTGGCGACCGGCATCGGCGTTTTGCGCGGCTGTCGGAATGGCGGCAACGAACGGGGTGACGCTCTGCAATTCGGCGGGCAGCGGACCGACGAAATCGATGCCCGGCACGGCCAACAGTTCGGCGATCTGCTGCACGCCGATCTCGGCTTCGCCGCGTTCGATGATGAGCCCGACCAGGCCGGAGGGGCCGCCCTGGCCGTATTTGGCTTTGGCGGCCATCTGTTCGGCAATGCCGAGCCGCTCGAACACCTTGGCCATGTGCACGCCGCTCTGGCCGCCGCCGACCGGCTTGCTGACCGCGACCGATTTGGCCGCGAGCAGCGCGCGCCTGAAGGCGTCCGCCGACGAGAGATCCGGCTTCGCCGCGCCGCGCGGCACGGCGACGCCGAGCGCCGAAGCCGCGATCGCAACCGCGGTCCCGGACTGAAGCTTGCCGCGCGCCACAAGATCGTCGATGCCGGCGCCGCTGACGATGGCAACGTCGGCACCCTCGCCTTCACCGAGCCGCTTTTCCAGCTGCAGCGACGGCCCGAAGGTGAGTTTAAGCCGGTGGCCGGTTGAGCGCTCGAATTGCGGCGCGAGCTCATCGAACGAGGTTTTCATCGCGGTCGTCGCCAGCACTGTCACGTCGCTCATCGCGCACTCTCCTTTTAGATCAGTCCGGGAATCCAGCGTTTGACGCGCCGGCAATAGTCCGCATAGGGCGCCCCGAAATGCGCCAGCAGGCGCTGCTCATCGCCGCGGACGCGAAGATGAAACCAGACGAGATTCGCCAGCAAAATCGCCAATGCCAGCCACGACCAAAAAGTCAGCGCCAGCCCGGCCATGAAGATCAGATGGCCGAGATACATCGGATTGCGCGTGTAGCGGTACGGCCCATCGTCGACGAGATGCTGCGGCGGTACGTCGAGCCCGGGGCCGCCGCCGCCATGCCGTCCACGATAGCGCCGGACCACGCGGTACTGCAGATAGCCCCAGATCAGGAGCGGAATGCCCCACGGGACCACGCGCAGCGTGCCGCCCTGGCGGACCATCTCAAAACCGATGACGACGACCGGATAGATCGCAAAGCTGCGCACCGGCGTGCTTTGCAGCCAGCGCCGGACCTTGGCGCCGAAGCTAACTTGCGGCCTAGCCGCGGCGGCTGCCGGACCATTCGGAGTGTCCATTGCTGTCCCGCTCGCCTTCCGCCTGGGCCGCCGATCTTGTGGCTCATCAACTATCTGTGAATTCTGCCCGGCCCGCAATCAAATGCCGCAGCGCACTGACACCTGACAAGCGAATTGACGTACAAGAGTTCATCCGCAAATGTCGCGACCAGCATTGTCGCGGACACGATACAGAGAGGGAGGCAACATGCTCACGCGCAGAGGTGTCGCTTACGCCGGCGCCGCCGGGTTGGCCGCGCTTGCGCTCGGCCGGCTATTCGGGCCGCGCCCGGTCAACGCCGCCACGCATTCCTACGAGGTGACCCACACCGACGCCGAATGGCGCAAGCTGCTTACGCCCGAGCAATACGAAATCCTGCGTCACGAGGGTACCGAGCGGCCGTTCACCAGTCCGCTGCTCGACGAGCATCGCGCCGGCACGTTCGCCTGTGCCGGCTGCGACCTGCCGCTCTACTCGTCGAAGACCAAGTTCGAAAGCGGCACCGGCTGGCCGAGCTTTTGGCAGCCGCTGCAAGGCGCGGTCGACGAATCCGAGGACCGCTCGTTCTTCATGGTGCGCACCGCGGTGTCGTGCCACCGCTGCGGCGGCCATTTGGGGCACGTCTTTCCCGACGGCCCGAAACCGACCGGTCTGCGCTATTGCATGAACGGCGTGGCGCTGAAGTTTAACCCGGCGCCACAAGGCGCGAGCTGAAACTCTACGTCCCGACTTTCAGCTCCGATACCAAGCCACGCAGCGCCGCGACAGTAGAGAGCGCAACGTTGCGGCCGGTGCGCGGATTTTCGCTCGGGACGGTGGCGATGGCCATCGAGAATCTCGCGGTGTCGGCGTCGACCTCGATGCGATGCGTGTTGCGATCGAGCGCCGGGTCGGCCCAGATTTCGAGCCGCGTGCGGTCGGGCCCGATGCCGGCGAGGCTCAGCGCTGCCGCAACGTTGACATTGGCGGGAAAACCACGGGCACCGTCGCGCGCGCTGCCGTCGAACACTTTCAATGGCTCCTTGAGGCCCTTCAGCGAAATGCCGCGCTCGACCAGATACGGAGCGCCCTCGAGCCCGTTCGGAGGCTTGCGCGTCACCATGGTGACGGAATGGATGGTGCCCTCGGCCGCCGCGCGTACCGCGTCGAGGCCGAGCAGGGCGCCGGTCGGCACCAGGATGCGGGCGCCGGTCGCTTTCGCCCGCTCGACCAAATCCCAATTTTCCAGAAGCTGGCCGACCGACAGCGGCATGAACAGCTTGCCGCGTTCGATCACCGCGGACGCCACGACGCGGAACAACGCCGGCGGCAAGCATTCGACCACGAGGTCGCAGGATTGCGCCAAATCCTCGGCCGCCATCACCGGGATGCGGGTGCCGACGCCCGGAAGATTGCGCTTCGCCTTGTCGACATCGCGCACCGATACAGCCGCAAGCACGAGCCCCGGAATGCCGGTTTCGATGCGCCGCGCCACGTCGAGCCCGACGGCGCCAAGCCCGGCCAAGCCGATCTTTAACGGTTCACGCGCCACGCTGCTCCCCTGCCCTGGCAGCCCCCACATCCGCCCGATATAAAGTCTCTAGGCGGCAGCCACGCCTTGCGCAACAAGGGCGGCGCCGCAGCCCGGCCGACGACGCCAATTGCCGTAACGCCATGACCAGCAAGACGCCGAGATCATTCATGACCAACATCAATCCCAATACCTTTACGACCCGGCCGGAAATCGAAGGCACGTTCGGCGTGGTGACGTCGACCCACTGGATCGCGACCGCGGTCGGCATGGGCATCCTGGAGCGCGGCGGCAATGCGTTCGACGCCGCGGTGGCGACGGCGTTCACCCTGCAGGTGGTCGAGCCGCATCTCAACGGGCCGGGCGGCGACGTGCCGGTCATTCTCTACGACGTACGCCGCGGCAAGCCGGACGTGATCTGCGGCCAGGGCGTGGCGCCGGCCGGCGCCACCATCGCGCATTACCGCAGCGAGGGTCTCGATCTCGTACCCGGCACCGGACTTCTCGCCGCCTGCGTGCCCGGCACGTTCGAGACCTGGATGATGCTCTTACGCGACTACGGCACCATGCGGGTCGCCGACGTGCTGGCGCCGGCCATCGGCTATGCGCAGAACGGCCATCCGCTGCTCGAACGCACCAACGCCACGATTCGCACCGTCGCCGATCTGTTCCGCCAACACTGGCCGACCTCGGCGGCGGTCTATCTGCCGAACAACGGCGTACCGGAAACCGGCTCGCTGTTCGCCAACAAGACGCTCGCCGCCACCTACAGCCGTATCGTCAAAGAAGCCGAGAGCGCCGACGGCGACCGCGTCGCGCAGATCGAGCGCGCGCGGCAATCCTGGTCGAAAGGATTTGTCGCCGAGGCGATCGACCGCTTTTGCCGCACCCAAGAGGTCATGGACACCAGCGGGCGGCCGCATCGTGGCGTGCTCACGGCCGACGACATGGCCAAGTGGACGCCGCACATCGAAGCGCCGCTCACTTACGATTATCGCGGCTACACCGTGTGCAAGACCGGACCGTGGGGCCAGGGGCCCGTGACCTTGCAGCAGCTCGCGCTGCTCAAAGGGTTCGATCTCGACGGGCTCGATCCGACGGGTGCGGATTTCATTCATCTCATCGTCGAAGCCTCGAAGCTCGCCTATGCGGACCGCGAGGCGTTTTACGGCGATCCCGACTTTGTCGAAGTACCGATGACGACGCTGCTGTCGGAGGCCTACAATTCCGAACGGCGCAAGCTGATCGGCGAGCGCGCGTCGCTCGAGCAGCGTCCCGGATCCATCGAGGGTTTTGGCGCGGTGATAAAACTGCGTCGCGGCGATGAGGCGCCGGCCGCCGCCGGCGCCGGCGAACCGACCGTCGGCAGGCTCGGCGCCGGCGAGCCGACGGTCGGAAAGCTCGGCACCATGCGCGGCGACACCGTGCATTTCGACATCGTCGATCAGGCCGGCAACATGATTTCGGCGACGCCGTCGGGGGGCTGGCTGCATTCGTCGCCGGTCATTCCCGAGCTCGGCTTCTGCCTCGGCACCCGCGCGCAAATGTTCTGGCTCGAGGAAGGCCACCCGGCCGCGCTCGGACCCGGCCGGCGGCCGCGCACCACGCTGTCGCCGTCGATGGCGCTGCGCGACGGCGCGCCGTATCTCGCCTGGGGCTCGCCTGGCGGCGACGGCCAGGACCAGTGGATCACCCAATTCTTCATGCGCCACGTCCATTGCGGCATGAACTTGCAGGAAGCGATCGACGCGCCGGCCTGGCACAGCGAGCATTTCCCGAGCTCGTTCTGGCCGCGCACCGCGCGGCCCGGCGTGCTGGTGCTCGAAGGCCGGGTGCCGAAAGCCACAATCGCCGAGCTGGAGCGCCGCGGCCACAAGGTCGAGATCGGGCCGGACTGGTCGGAAGGCCGCCTCACCGCCGCCTCGCGCGTTGGCCGCCGCCGCCGCGCCGCCGCCAATCCGCGCGGCATGCAGAATTACGCCGCAGGAAGGTGACTTCTTTCCCCCTCCCCGCTTCGCGGGCCAGGAAAGAGACTACGCCGCCACCGTCGCCAAAAAGTCCTCAACTTCGCTGCGCAGCTTTTTGCTGGCGTCTTCGACCTGCTCGGAGGCTTGCAGCATGGTCTGCGCCGAGCCGCGCGTCTGGGTGACGCCGCCCGCCACCTCGTCGAGCGCGGCGACAATGGTCTTGGCGCCGGAGGCGGCACTGGCGACATTGCGCGAAATCTCGCCGGTCGCGGCTTCCTGTTGCTCGACCGAGCCGGCAACCTCGGTCGTGTAGTAATTGATGTCCTGCATGCGCTGGGTGATGGCGCGGATCGCGCTCACCGCGTTGGTGGTGCAGCTCTGCACCGACAGAATTTCCCGGGTGATCTCCTCGGTCGCCTTGGCGGTCTGCACCGCGAGCGATTTCACCTCGGAGGCAACCACCGCAAAACCGCGGCCGGCCTCGCCGGCGCGCGCCGCCTCGATGGTGGCGTTGAGCGCCAACAGGTTGGTCTGGCCGGCGATGTCGCCAATGAGCTTGACCACGTCGCCGATTTTCTGCGCCACTTGCGCCAGCGCGGCGATGTCGTCGTTGGTGGCGTTGGCGTCGGCCGCGGCGCTGCGCACCACCTCGGTGGTCTGTGTCAGCTGCCGGCTGATCTCGCGGATCGAGCTCGACAGTTCGGCCGCGGCCGATGCCGCGGTCTCGACGTTCACCGACGCTTCGTTGGAGCCGTGCACGGCGCCTTCGGTGCGCTGCAGCGTATGATCCGAGGTCGACAGCAGCGTGCGCGCCGCCGCTTTCATCTCGGTGGCGCGCTGGCCGACGCTCTTGAGCACGCTCTCGACGCGGGCGCGGAACGAGGAGATCGCCGCGTCGATGACGTGGCGCCGCTCCTCGCGCTGGCGCAGCGTGTCGCGTTCCTTCTCGGCCGATAGTTGATCGGTGACATCGGTGTGCGTGGCGAGCCAGCCGCCGTCGCCCATCGGGCGGCTGACCAGGGCGATGATCCGGCCGTCCTTGATCTCGATGGTTTTGCTTTCGGTGCGGCCCTCGGTGACCTGGCGGAGGCATTCCCTCACATAGGCGTCGGGATCGCCGGAGAACGTGCCGGCAGCGGCGCGATGGATCAAGAGTTCGCGCAGCGGCGTGCCGCGCTCGCTGGCCGCGGGCGGCAGATGGTACATCTCGATGTAGCGTTCGTTGCACAGAATGAGCCGCGCCGCGGAATCGAACATGCACAGGCCCTGCGTCATGTTGTTGAGCGCCGAGCGCATGAGGCGGTATTGCGCGCGCACGCGCAGGATAATGATCTGCGCCGCAAGGCCCATGCCGCAGACAGCGCAAACGGCGCCGATCATCAGCGCCGCCCCCGCCGGCGAGGCCTGCGCCAGCGCCTGCACGGCCCAGTCGCGGCCGAATGCCATCACCGCGCCGGCGCCGAGCACGAGACCGGCGGCTCCTGTGGCAAGCACCGGCCCCCAGTGGCGGCTGAGCTTGGAACGCTTGGCGGCAATGGCCATGGCGCGTGCACCGAATGAAACCGCGCCACGCTAGCTGCCAAGCGGTTGTTTTGCCGTTAATGAACGATGAAAAAGTGCTTAATAAAACCTGAGTGGCAAGGTGCCGGCGACGCACGCATTGACCGGTTTGCGACTTTCATGTTTCCGACATGATTACCGCGGCAAATCCGGCCGACGGGGGGTTAATCCATGATCCGCTTACCGGCCGCGGCAATCGGCTGCGGCCTGCTCATTGCCGCGGTGGCGCTCGGCGGCTGCGCCGGCGACAACAATCCGCCGGCCGGGCTGCCGAGCTTTTATCAGAGCCTCGCGACCACCGACGCCAGCCTCGACGCCAACGCGGCACAGTCCATGATCTCGGGTTACCGCACCAACAACGGCCTCAGTGCGGTGGTCATCGATCCCGAGCTGATGCGGCTTGCCGGCGAACAGGCGCGCGCCATGGCAACGCGCGACAAGCTCGACCACGACGCTTGGCGGCCGTTCCAGACGCGCATCCGGCAATCGCATTTCGATGCCAGCGTCGCGGTCGAGAATATCGGCGCCGGTTACCACACGCTGGCCGAAGCCTTCTCCGGCTGGCGGGACTCGCCGCCGCACCGCGCCAACATGCTCAACCGCGCGGTCACCAAGATGGGCATCGCCGCCGTCTACGCGCCGCAGTCCAAATACAAGGTGTTCTGGTCCTTGATCCTGGCCAGCCCCGACGATAAGCGGCCGGGCTGAGGGCGCGGCGCCGACCATCAGTTTTAATGTTGGGCGTACGGCGCCGTCGATCGCAACGGCTCTCTTTGGTCGCGCAGCCACGTCGTTGTATTGCGGTCGTTAATTCTGGACAGGAATGGCAGGCGGCGTGGCTTCCTCGCCGAGATAGCGCCGCAGCAAAACACCAGGCCCGTCGAGCGGCCTCGTGCCAATTATCTTCAGCGCATGCCACAGGCTGACTTGGTTCGTCGTCAGCACGGGCTTTCCCAGCTCCTGCTCGAGCCGATCGACGATGGCAAACGTACTCCAGTTGCCGCAAGCCAGCATGACCGCGTCGGCTGCCGGCCGGTTGACGCGGCGTCCGACATCGAAAGCGGTTTGTGGATCGAGCATTCCGATCTCGATATTACGCACGTAGCCCAGCGCCTCTTGCACCAGCACTTTGACGCCGTTTGCTTCCAGAAACGCCGCCACGCTCTGATTCACCGAATGGCTCCAAGGCGCCCCGAGCACGATCTGTTTGACGGCAAGCACACGCAACGCCTCGATGAGCGCCGTCGAGGCCGTGGTGGCCGGCTTGCCGCTTGCCGCGCTTATGCGTTTGATCAGTTCCTGGTCGTAGCCGGGACCGTTGCGCGAGGACGGAGCGGTCGCCGGGAAAACGATTACGTCGACGTCGACGTCGGCCAGCTTTTGACTCTCGCTTTCGATTTCCTGGACGATCCGCAGGGTCGAGTCCGCATCGACGTTGTTCAACCGCATGCGCGCCACGTGCAGCGTGATATCGTCCGGCAAAGCTCTGCCGATATCCCATTCCTGCACCGAGCTCGAGGATGGCAGGAGCAAGCCTATCCGCCGAAAGTCCTTGCGCTGCGCCATGGGAATCTCCGAGGCCGAGTGAATGCGCGCGCGGATCGTCACACCACGGGCGAACGCCCGCCATCGACATTGATCGCCGTCCCGGTGATATAGCCGCCTTGCTCGGACACCAGGAAGCAGGCAAGGTTGGCGAATTCCTCGGCCTCGCCGACGCGGCCGATTGGTATCTCCTTTTCGTGCGCCTTGTAGTACTCATCGAGCGGCACGTTGGTCCGTTTCGCCCGCTGCACATGCTGGTCGGCGCGGATGATGCCGACGTGCATGGCATTGACCAGGACGTTGTGCGGCGCGAACTCATGCGACAGCGCCTTGGTCATCGCCATGCCTGCAGCGCGCGATACCGAAGTCGGCATGCTGTTAGGTCGCGGCGCTTTGGCTCCGATGTTGAGCACGTTGATGATACGGCCCCAGCGCCGCTCTTTCATCTGCGGTGCGACCAGCCGGATCAACCGCACCGCTGCGAACAGCTTCAGTTCGAGGTCGTCGCGGAGGATGTCGTCGGTGAGTTTCTCGAACGGCATCGCCTGCGACGTTCCCGCATTATTGACGATGATGTCGACTTTATCGAATGCCTTCATCACCTCGTCGTAGGCACGCTGAATATCGGCCGGCTTGCTGATGTCAGCCTGCACCCCGATGACGCGACTCTGGGTCGACCGCCTGATAGCTGCGACCGCTTCTTTGAGCGGCTCGGGGCTGCGCGCGATGATGGCGACGTCGGCGCCTGAAGCCGCGAACCGCGTCGCCACCGCAAAGCCGATGCCCTTGCTGCCGCCAGTAACGATCGCAGCACGTCCCGACAGACTGATTTCCATGCCGTTCCCCCAACTTGAACAAGCGTAGCCCGGATTGAGCAAAGCGAAATCCGGGACAGGCGTTGCCGTCGATCCCCGGGTTTCGCTTTGCTCACCCCGGGCTACTGGCTCACATATTGCCGTGGCCGCGTTTGATGGTCTGGCGGATCACCGGTGCGGTGACCTGATCGGAGATCTGGATGTTCCAGATTTCGCTTTCGCCTTGCGCGGCGAAGTCGGCGAACAGTTTGGGGATGACCGACACATCTCGGATCTCGTGGCCGCGCAGGCCAAAACCGCGGGCGATATTTTCGAGCGCCGGCCGCCCGAACACCGCGAGGCTGTCGTCGAGGCCGTCGGCGCGCAGCTTGTGAAACTCCGAGCCGTAGCCGCCGTCGTTCATGGCGCAGATCAGGATGCGAAAGCCTTGCCGCTTGAGCGTCTCGAGCTCCTGGATGTGGAACAGGAGCCCGCCGTCGCCCTCGAACAGCACGATCTTGCCGTCGCGGCCTTGCCAGCGCGCCGCCGCAACCCCGACCGCATAGGACAGGCCGTTGCCGACGGCGCCGAATTCGCGGACCGTGGTGTAGCGCTCCGCCGGCCGGCCGCGCATCTGGGTGTTGAAATAGGCCTGATGGCCGCCACCGACGACGATGTCCCAATCCTTGGGAATGACGGCGTCGAGCGCCGCGATCACGTCGCGCGGATCCAACACCCCGGGCGCGATGTCGAACGGCATGGAGTCCGCCGGCTCGGTGGCGATGCGATGCGCGAGCTCTTTCGAGCGTATCGCCGCCGCCGTCGGTTTGCCGGCACCCAGCTTATTGTCGAGGCCGGCAAGGATGGCTTCAACGCCGGCCAGCGCATCCGATCGCACGTAGATGTCGGCCGCCTGCTGGCCGTCGCGCAAGCCGCGTGGCGCATCGTCCAGCTGGATCTTGAGGGCCTTTCCCCAAAAATGCCCGACACCGGTGTAGTAGGACAGGCTGGTGCCGACCGCGAGCACGACGTCGGCGGTTTCGTAAATCTCCCGGCCCAACGACGTGAAATAGCTGCCAGTGGTGCCAAGCCCGAACGGGTGGTCGTGGAACAGCCCGCGCGCCGACAGCGTGTTTGAGAGTAACGCGCCGCAGCGATCGGCGAGCTTGATCACCGCATCGCGCGCGCCGGACCGCAGCACGCCGCGGCCGCCGAGAATGATCGGCCGCTTGGCTGCGGCGAGCCGCTCGACGGCCACGGCCACAAGGTCGGGATCGGGCTGCATGCGCCCGACCTTGGGCTGATACATCGCTGAGGTCTCGTAGGGCCGGTTTGCCATGTGCTCGACCTTCTGCAGGTCGTAGGGAATGCCCAGCACCACCGGCTGACGCTCGTACTTGGCGACGTGGAAAGCCTCGCGCACGTAGTCCATCATGCGCGGTACGCTGTGCGCGGCGATGTAATGCGCACCCGTAGCCGTCACAAACGGCGCCTGGTCGATGTACTGGTTGTAGAATTTTGCATTGATCGGCGACTCGCCGGCGAACACCACCATCGGCAGGCGGGCGCGAACCGCGGTCGGCAGCGCCGTCATCAATTGGGTCACGCCGGGGCCGCAGGTGACTGAGGCAACGGCAACCTTGCCGGTGGCGACATTGTAGGCTGTCGCCGCCGCCACGGTCACGTGCTCATGCCTGACATGGACGGTACGCACGCCCGGCAGTTTGGCAAAGGCGGTGGACCAGTGCATGTTGCCGTCGCCCATCAGGACGAACTGCGTATCCACTCCCTCGGCAACGAACGCTTCGGCGAGGGCTTCGTAGAGTTTGGGCATGGGTGCACTACTACTTGATTGTGAGGTGGTCCGGCACGCAACAAGCATGACCGGCGACGCCCAGTCAGTCAATTGTTTGAGAGAGTGAAGTCGATCTCGTTACGCACATCGTCAGGCGCGACTGATCAGTTTTTTGAAAGCCTGCATTCCCCCTTTAAAAACATCTATCTCAGAGCATCCGCCACTAGCACCGGCGGGACGATATTAAGCTTTCATTTGACAAGCGGCCCTTATCTGTGATTGCATACATACGTATACTCGCGCAGGCTACGATGATGCCGGGCACCCGTAACCCAGGCTATTCAGCGCCTTATCTGAGGCTCGACGTCCTCGAACCGGAGGGATTTGTTGTTCTTCGCGACTACGATGGTCCGCCCATCCGTCAGGAAGAATGGAGAACGCTCGAGTACCTAGACTGGAAGAGCGGCGGCGATACCAATTTTGCACCAATTGCGTCCGCTTTAGGTGCGATGGAATGCCGGGGCTTTTGGGACCATGGCAAATCTGACAAGAACGGCGTCTGGACAAGAAACGCCGAGAAATGTCCTACACTAGTGCAATGGATTGGGAAGGTAGGAGCTAATTTTGGGCGCGCTCGAGTCATAAAACTCCATCCAAATACCGAAACCCAAGCGGTCCATAACCTTCACGTGGACGACAACAATCGCCTCAACCCGGCCGGTGAAGGCTGGGTCGTGCGTGCATGGCTTCAACTGACAGATGATCCGAACTCGTACATGATTTTGCGTCAAAGCCGAGACGACGCTTCTACTGAAAGATGCGTCTACCTTCCGCGAAATCGTCAGTTGGTCATCGATTCCCAAAGAGTTTATCACGCTACTTTGCATTCTGGTCCTGAACCTCGGTACGCGCTCATTGTCTCGTTCGAAAGCGGCCCAGCAATGCGCAATTGGATCGAGAGCCAGTTGCCTCAATCTACCCAACACGGGGTAACCGCGCCTAAGTAGATCGGAAACCAAGCAATGATCGATCGATCAGGAGCAAAACTCTCCACCACTGGAACCAACACACCTACAGCACCTCGGGCGCAAAAGATCAGCGAACACGCTTATTTCGCATGGAAATGGGTTTTTAAATATCGCTCGACCATAGCCATCGCTATCGTTGGTCTAATAGCTATTATCTCAGTGTTTTCCTGGGCATGGCGGTTCGAGCATCTGCGACCATACTCTGCGACTTTAGCTAGTGCAATAGCCGCGGCATTGCTCGCAAGCGCACCATTCGCGCCCTCACGATTTGTATGGGTCCTCATGCTCACCGGCGCGACCTTTACGGGGTGGGTAACATGGTTCACCGTATTTGATTTTACGAAGAAGGAAAAGCAGCTGGAGAGTCTTAAGATCGACGTGGCGACTCGAGATTACAGAATTAAAATGCTACAAGGTTATGTAAAACAATTCATCGCGCTTCTTCCTTTGAATGAAAAACCTGACGCATTGACCATACTAGGAACCACTATTGATCATCGATTTCAAGAAGCCCTGCCGGGCCCTCAATCGCCGGTCAGCGACGAGGCAGTCAGTGACGCCACCGATATCATGTATGCCCTAGACAAAAATAACGGACATGCGCTGTATTTTTCTGGAGAACTCGACTGGCACCGTCACAAAAAAGATAATGGAGAAACCCAATTCTATGCCTACCTCGAAGAAGAGCAGCGAACTAAGCCGCAATTCCGCAAAAACGACTTGGCCACGGCCGCTTGCCGTAATCCAAAAGGCTTTTGCCAGGAACGCACCGCGTGGATACACCATTTGATGGCAAATGCGCTTTATCAGAAGGCAGTTGACCAGGAACGTAGCGGACCGCCCCCGCTCGGAGTTTGGCTTGAGGCTCTGGAGCAAACATGTGGCGCAAAGATTCTATTCAAAAATACGGGATTTGCGCAGCTGACATCCACAGCTACACTAGAGCAAGAAATCGAAAAGAGGCTTTCAAACAAAAGATGTAGACAGCCTAATCGATCTGATTATTTTGAAAATACCACAGACGATGCCGTCGTCATTGATGTACATAAATGAAAAATGAACAATTGCATCCGTGCCAATCATGTCGCGGGGCCGGCGTCAGCCTCCAGCCTCGATCAGATCGAACATTTTGTGTCCGTAGGCGCCGCGCGCCTCGTCGAGCAGCGGCGCCACCGCTGCGCGGAATGCGGCGTGCTGGTCGGCGGTGAGTTCGATGATCTCGCAGCCCTCCCGGAGAATCGCAGCGCGCGCCTCGCGGTCTTCCTCGATCGCCAGCTCGCGCTGGAAGGCGACAGCGCGGGCGACCGCGTCGCGCATGGCGCGCTGCAGCTCGGCCGGCCAGGCGTCGAAGGTCGGGCGATGCAGGAAAATCGGCCGCGAAATGTAGAAATGATTGCTCACCGTATGGAAGCGGTGGAATTTGTGCACGCCGTAGGTCACGGTGTTGGCGAATGGATTCTCCTGGGCATCGAGCGTGCCGGCCTTGATGCCGGCGATCGCCTCGGTGAGGTCGCAGCGCACCGGCTCGGCGCCGAGAAGCGCAAAGGTCTTGGCCTGCACCTCGCTCGGCAGCACGCGGATGCGCATGCCGTTGAGATCGGCCGGGAGGTGTACGGGCCGCAGCCGGTTCGAAATCTGGCGGAAGCCGTTCTCGAACCAGCCGAGAATACGATAGTCGACACGCTGCTCGATGGCTTCGGCCAAAAAGCGGCCGAGCGCGCCATCGATCGCCGCGCGCGCGGCGTCGCGTTCGGCGAACAAAAACGGCAGATCGACAAAACCGAGCTCGCCGACGCGGTCGGTCAAATAGCTCGACGATTGATAGCCCAGCGTCAGCACACCGTGCTCGACCAGCCACAGAATCTCCTCGGCGCGGTAGCCGAAATCCATGATGTTCCAGACGTAATACACGCGGATGCGATCGCCGAATTGTTGCTCGAGCGCGTCGCCGATCAGTTTGAGCGCGCGCGAGAACGAAGTCGTCGGCGGGCCGTAGCCGCCCATGCGGATCGAAATCGGATCGGTCATGAAGGCCTTGCCGGTGAGCCTAGCCGCGCAGCTTATCGCGCACTTGCTTGGCAGCGGCAATCGCGGCGTTGCGCAAGCGTTCCAGCCGCTGCGCGAACCGGAACGGCGCCTGGGGGCGCAGTGCCACCATGAGGTCGCAGAGCGGCAGGCGCTCGCGCCAGATGTGATCGATCATCGGATGGTCGGCGGTGGCGCAGGAGTCGGCACGCGCCAGGTCGGCGTCATCGAGCAGGTTTTCGGTGAGCGCGAGAGTGACCAGTACGCCGGGCGAATAGCGGGCGAAGCGTTCGTCGTAGGCGATCTTCCAGAACCACGCGGCATCGCCGCTGCGCAGCGTGATAGCGGCGGCGATGGCGCCGCCGTCGATGAGGATGCGGTTGATGGCGACCTTGCCCTCCTCCGCCAACGCACGCAGTGCGGTGCGGATGAAATCACAGACCGCCGCGTCGGCGAGCGCGGCCGTGCCGGCCACACCCTTCCAGCCGCTGGCTTCGACCATCAAAAAGTCATCCAGCGCGGCGTCAACCGCATGCGGCTCCGTCGTTTTGGTGAACATCAGCGCGCCGAATTCAGCGAGGCGGCGGCCGATGCGGCGTAGCTCCTTGAGCCGGCGCGCACTGAGCGCGCCTTCGATGTAATGGGCGCGCTCGGCCGGATGCGGCGCCAGCAGCGCGCGGTGGTGCCGGTTGAAAGCGGCGGCCGGCATGCGGGCGCGCCGCAGGATCGGCCCCAGCGCCGCCGCGAGCGGCCCGTCCTCCGGCAGGAACGGCAGCAGCAGCAGACCGGGCAGCTCGGCGTGGCCGGCCAGATAAGCGAGCCACGCGGCGATCACCGGCTCGGCGGCTTCATGTTCGACGAGCGGCACGCCGAGTGGCGCGAACGGATGGGTCCAACCGACCAGCACCGGCAGCTTGATGCCGTAGCGCCGCTTCTCGATCCGCGCCGGAAAGAACCCGAGCAGCCGGCGCGGGCTCGTTCCCGACCAGACCAGCACGGCCCCAACGCCGCGGCCGAACACCGGCGCAGCCGCCAGCGCAAAGGCCGGCTCGTAGAACACGTTGGGCAACAGCGCACGTGCGGCCAGCGCACGCCAATCATCGGCTATGGAGTCCAGCTCCGACATCTCGCGCCATTCGACCGCAAAGGATTCGATCGCATAGCGGTCGGCGACTGCGGCGCGGCGCGCGCTGGCGATCGCCGCGGCCGTGCCGGCGAACGGCGCGTGCTGCGTCTGCGCGCTGTCGACGCTCATGGGCGCCTTCAGGGACGGCGCGGGCGGCCGAAGACGAAGCAGTGCAGCCCCAGCCGGACCTTGGCGACGGTGAACAGGCTTACCGATTCGAAAACCAGCGCAACCGCGCCGGCCGAGGCGGCGCCGGCAATGCCGAACCGCGGGATCAGCGCAAAGCAGAGCACAAGATTCATCACGAACGCGCCGGCATAGATGAGCGCGCAGGAGCGCCGCTCGCCCAGCATATTGAGGAGCCGCTCGGCCGGCCCGACCGAAGCGCGCGCCAACAGGCCGACCGCGATGATGAACATCAGATAATAGCCGGATACGAAGTCATGGCCGAACATCCACAGCAGCGGTTTGCCGAACGCGAGCAGACACAGAATCGAGAAGAGCGACGGCCAGAACGTCATGCGCACCGCGACGGCGAGAAAGTCGGCGAGGCGGCGGCGATCGCCGGCGACGTGATATTCGGCGAATTTGTGGGCGAGCGTCTGCGCCACCGAGAAATAGATGAAGGCGACCAGCGCCATGGTCTTGGCGGCGGCGTAGTAGATGGCGACCTCGCCGGGCGGCCGGAACTGCTGCAGCACGAGCACGTCCGAATAGGTGAGCAGCAGATAAAACGCCTCGACCACGAAGATCGGCGCTGCGGTCGCGAGCCACGCAGCGACCGCATAGGCGCGCGGCCCGGGCTCGACTTTCTTGACGAGCCGGCGATCGAGCACCACCGACTGGCCCAAGGTGACGCTCCACGTCGCGACGGCCGCAGTGAGCGTCGCGATCACCGCGTTCATGGCGAGGCCAAACACGAGGGCAAGCGCCAGCAGCGCCAAGAGCAAAAGCTGCCGGAATATGTAGGCCGGGCTCAGGCCGAGATTGATCCAACCGTAGGAGCGCGCGATGCCGCTCTGCACCTGCGACAGCCCGTAGATCGGCAGCGTTGCGCAGGCGATCAAAAGCGGTGCGACGTCGGCGGCCTCGATATGCGGCGACAGCAGCCACATCAGACCCGCCGCAGCCGCGGCGATCGCCGTCGCGGTCAGCGACGCGAGCCAGCGGCTGCCGCGCAAAAAGCCGCGTAACAGCGCTAACTGTTTCAGCTCGATATATTCGGGGATGAAGCGCTGCGCCGCCGAGCCGAGGCCGAGATCGACCATGCCGCCGATCAGCAGCACCCAGGTCCAGGCATAGACGTAGATGCCGAATTCAAAGCCGCCGAGCCAGCGCGCCAACACGATCTGCGACAGAAAGGCGACCAGCGCGCTGACGACGCGGATCAGAAAGGCGGCACCGGCAAGCCGCCGCGCCACCGACGAATCGCTGCCGCCGGCGAACAGCTCGCGCAAGCGTCCGGCGGGGCCCCCGGCAGGCCACCATGACAAACGCGACCGTGACGCGTGCTCGGTACCGATAGATGCCACAATGACCTCTGCACCGCCGACGGCGGAACACCGGCCGCATCGTTAGCAAGGAAGCGTTAAGAATAGGTTGGGTGAAATTAACAATTACTTGGGGAATCGATAGGCGGCTGCCGGAATGCAGACCGACTGATCGCCTGTAGTCCGTCGCAGGACGCCGTCGATCGCTACGGCTCTCTCTCTGATCGAGAAAATTACTTTTTGGATTTGTTCAGGCGGCCACAGCTTTTTCTACAGCGTCAAGCGCCGCTGCGACGATGCGGCGCTCGTCGTCACTCAGCGGCCGCTGCGGCGCGACCGGATCGCCGACGTCATAGCCCTGCAGGGCCAACGCCGCCTTGATGCAGGCGGCGAGATTGAAGCGGGCGAAAATTTCATTGATGCGCCACAGCGCGCGCTGCAGCGCCATGGCCTCGGACCATTTTGCGGCACGGCATAATTCGTAAAGCCGCACGCTTTGCCGCGGAATGACGCAGGCCGGCCCGGCCATCCAGCCGACGCCGCCGAGCAGCATGACGGCGGCGGGAATGTGCGCGGAGGCGGAAAACACGTTGAGCCCCGCGCAGCGGTTCATGATCGAGAGCAGGCGGCCGGTATTGGTCGAAGCATCCTTGATGTAGCGGATACGCGGGTGATCGGCGAGGCGTGCGATCACGTCGAGCGACAGATCGCTGCGCTGGAATTGCGGGTTGGTGTACAGCACCACCGGCACCTCGACCGCGTCGGCGATGGCGCGGAAATAAGCTTCGACCTGCGCGTCGGCGAGCGGGAAGTACGATTCCAGAATTGCCAGGATGCCGTCGGCGCCGAGTTTTTGATAATGGCGCGCCTGCGCCACCGCATCGGCGGTCGCGGTCGACGCCACGCCGGCAATGACCGGCACGCGGCCGGCAGCCGCTTCGACAGTCGTCCGCACGACCGCGGCGCGCTGTTCATTGTTGAGATAGGCGAACTCGCCGGTCGAACCGAGCGGGGTGAGCCCGTGCACGCCGGCCGTAATCAGATCATCGACGAGACGGGCGAGCACGCCGGTCTTCACCCGGCCGGCATCGTCGATCGGCGACACCAGATAAGGAAAGACGCCGTGAAAATCGCTCATCGCATGGGGCGGCAGAAAAAATTCCGATCAAACAAACTGCACGGCAAGGCCGCCGAGCGGGCCGAAATCGGCGTGCAGCGTGTCGCCCTTGCGGGCGAACACGACGCGGGTGAACGAGCCGGCGAGCACCAGATGCCCGGCATTGAGCGCGACGCCGTGCTGGCCGAGCTTGTTGGCGAGCCAGGCGACGCCGAGCGCCGGATGGCCGAGCACGCCGGCGGCGACGCCGGTCTCCTCGATCTCGGCGTTGCGGTACATGATGCCGCCGACCCAGCGCAGGTCGACTTCGAGCGGTCCGACCGGGCGGCCGCCGGTCACGATGCCGGCGGCGGCGCCGTTGTCGGCCACGGTGTCGAAAATCTTGCGCGGATCCTGCAGCCGCGCGTCGACGATCTCGATCGCCGGCACGACGTATTCGGTTGAGCGCAGCACGTCGGTCAGGCTGACGCCGGGGCCGCGCAACGGCTTGCCGAGCACGAAGGCGAGCTCGACCTCGACCCGCGGCAGGCAGAAATTTTCATGCGCCACCTTGGCGCCGTCGGCAATCAGCATGGAGTCGAGCAGATGCCCGTAATCCGGCTCGTCGATCTGCGACGAGCGCTGCATCGCCTTCGAGGTCAGGCCGACCTTGAAACCGATCAGCTTGGCGCCCGCGGCGATCTTGCGATCGGCCACTTCGGTGGAGATCGCGTAGGCGTCCTCCATGGTGATGCCGGGCCACGTCTTCGACAGCTGGGTCGCCTGTTTGCGGTCCTTTTCGGCCGTCATGAGGATATCGGCGGCCTTGTTACGGTCGGCGTCGGACATCATGGGCGGGAAGCCTTTTCGATCAATGACAGGCCGCCGCCAGCACGACGGTTTCGGTGGGACATTCGCCGGCTGAAGGCTGACGGCCGGACAGCAAGACGGCCGGCGGACAATTCTCCGAAGAGCGCACGTCGACCGGATCGCCGGACGCAAACCCCTTGCCGCGGCAGACATTGGTCGCGGCCACGCGGCAGTCCGGCGCGCCGTTCGGCGCCAGCGGACAAAGCGCGCGTACCTCGACGACGCGGGTCCCGGGAATGCGGCCGATTGCGGTCACCGCGTCCTTGGTGGCTTCGGCGGCGTTGCGCATGGCATTTTGCGTGGCATTCGCCGCGTCCCTGGCCGCTTCGTTGGGCAAAGGCGGCGGAGCTGGCAGAGGGGGCGGAACCGGCGGAGGCGGCAGCGCCCCGAGCTTGCCGCGCGCGTCGTCCAACCAGCGGCCGAGTTCAGCGATGAAGCCGGGCTTCTCGGCGTCAGCCGGTTGCGTGGCCTGAGCGGGACCGGCGCCGGTCGCCGGCGGTGGAGAGGGGGCCTGCGCCCATGCGGCGGACCACATCATCGCCGCAAGCGCAACGGCAGCAAGCCCCGCACAACAGCGCGGCCGATACTTTGCCGTGATCGGCATGGTTCGATTGCCCACCCTCATGGCGCCAAATTCCGCCGCGCCCGACGCACAAAAACGGTTGCTTCCCGCGTCCCCGCCCGAAGCTGCCGGAACCGTGGACAGTAAATTAGGCGGCAACATGGTCGGAATAGGCGCAGAAACTGCGCCAGGCCGCCAAGCCGGCCGGTCGAGCCGCTGGTCCTCGCCTATGCCTTGGTCCGGTGCGTCTCGCGCCACCGCGACCAGACGAACCAGCCAAAGCCGGCGATGAGCAGCGCGACGATGACGGCGTCGAATTCATGAAACAGCCGGCGCAGGGTCGGATCGCTGTCCCAGCGCGCGCCAAGGACCACGCCCACATAGGCCAGTGCGAAACACCACGGCCACGAACCGACGAACGAGTAAATCTGAAACTTCAGCATCGGCATGCGGGCGAGACCGGCCGGAAACGAGATGAAGGTGCGGATCACCGGCAACAGGCGGCCGACGAACACGGTGATGGCGCCATAGCGGACGAAGAATTTTTCGGCGCGGTCGAGCTCGACCGGGCGGATCAGTAGGTAGGCGCCCCAGCGTTCGATGACTGCGCGGCCGCCTTTCGCCGCCACCACATACGCAATGGTCGAGCCGAGATTGCAGCCGAGCGCTCCCGCGGTAGCGGCGCCGATCAGGCTGAAGCGACCGAGCGAGACCAGATAGCCGGCAAACGGCATGATGATCTCGGACGGCAGCGGGATGCAGGCCGACTCGATCGCCATCAACACGACGACGCCAAGGTAGCCACCGGCGGAGATCACCTCGACGATCCATGACGCGAGCAGAGAAATAATGTGATCGAGCATGACGGCCGATGTTGGAGTGAACCCGATTAGGGTCGAGCGCGTAGCGCCGGCGATCGCAACGGCCGCAAAAACTTCCGAACAAATCGGGGTGTCAAGGGCCGCCTTCGGCGCCGCGTGGCGGCTTCGCCGTTGACACCCCGATTTGTTCGGAAAAACACTAGCCGTTGCGATCGCCGGCTTTCTTTGATCGTCGCAGCACGATTACGCGCGAAACCTGAAAAGCGCAAGAACGGGCGGTCAGCGCCGTTTGCGGGCGCGGCGGCCTTCGAGCACGACAATCTTGCGCCGCGCTGAATCGTCCGCGAGCTTCTTCGGCACCTTCTCGGCGATGCCGAGCAGCCGCTCGCGGCGGTCCATCTCCTTCCAGACGTCGTCGGGACGGATGCCGGTCGCCACCCACAGCACGACCAGATTATAGATCAGGTCGGCGCTCTCCCGGATCACGGCGTCGCGGGCGCCGTGCATGGCGTCGATCACGACCTCCACGGCCTCCTCGGCCAGCTTCTTCGCCATCTTGCTGCGGCCCGAGCGCAGCAGGCGGGCGGTCCGCGAGGTCGACGGATCGTCGTGCCGGCAGTCGAGGGTCGCCTGATAGAGGCGGGAGATCGAATCAGTCATGGCGGTAAGCACAATAGCGCGATCTTGTCGCGATTGTGTTAATGCCGCGGCCCGGCCACGGTTTCTTTACCGTTTATTCGTCCGCCGCCAGCAGGCTTGCGTTGCCCCCGGCTGCGGCTGTGTTGACGGTGACGACCTGCTCGGTGGCGAAGCGGCGCAGGTAATTCGGCCCGCCGGCCTTGGGGCCGGTCCCCGACAGAGCGGTGCCGCCGAACGGCTGGGTGCCGACCACGGCGCCGATCATGTTGCGGTTGACGTAGACATTGCCGTGCGGCAGCCGCGCGGCGATACGCTCGACAGTAAGGTCGATGCGGGAGTGGATGCCCAGCGTCAGCGCCGTACCGTTGCCGGCAATGTCGTCGAGCAGCGCATCGAGCTCCTCGGCACGCCAGCGCACCACGTGCAGCACCGGTCCGAACACTTCTTCCTTGAGGTCAGCGGCACGGTCGAGCGCGATTACTGCCGGCGCGACGTAAGTGCCACGGCGCGGCAGGGGCTGCCCGGCATCCCATCGGAAGCGCACGCGGCCGGCGCGCTCCATGCCGGCGATCCAGTCTTCGAGTTTCGATTTGGCCTCGGCGTCAATGACCGGACCCACATGGGTCGATGGCTCGCGCGGATCGCCGACTTTCAGCTCGCGCGCCGCACCGATCAGCATGTCGAGGATGCGGTCGGCGACATCGTCCTGCAGGCAAAGCAGCCGCAGCGCCGAGCAGCGCTGGCCGGCGGAGCGGAATGACGACGCCACGACGTCGTCGACCACCTGTTCGGGCAGCGCGGTGGCATCGACGATCATGGCGTTGATGCCGCCGGTCTCGGCGATCAGCGGCACGATCGGGCCGGGCTTGGCGGCGAGCGCCCGCCCAATCACGCGGCCGACTTCGGTCGAGCCGGTGAACGCCACGCCGGCCGCGCGCGGATCGGCGACTAGGCTTGCGCCAACTTTGCCGTCGCCGGGAACGAGATGAAGCGCAGACGCCGGTATGCCGGCCGCATGCAACAGCGCGATGGCGCGCGCGGCGACGAGCGGCGTCTGCTCCGCCGGTTTCGCCACCACCGTGTTGCCGGCGGCGAGTGCCGCAGCGACCTGGCCGAGGAAAATGGCGAGCGGGAAATTCCACGGGCTGATGCAGACGAACACGCCACGGCCGCGATAGCGCAGCACGTTGCTCTCGCCGGTCGGGCCCGGCATGGCCTCGTCGGCGAGCGCAGCCCGCGCCTGCGCCGCGTAATAGAGACAATAGTCGATCGCCTCGCGCCATTCGGCCAGCGCGTCGTCGAGCGTCTTGCCGCCCTCGTTCTGCAACAGCGCCAAGAGCGGCCCGCGATCCGCTTCGAGCCGTCCGGCGGTGCGTTCGAGGAGCATTGCGCGTTGTGCGCACGACGTGGCCTGCCATTCTGCAAAGCCGGCCGCCGCAGCCGCCATTGCGGCCGCCGCCGTGGCGGCATCGGCCTCACGCACGCTGCCCACGCGCGCGCCATCGATCGGCGACAGCACGTCCCGCTCGGTCCCGCGGCGCGCGCCGCCATCGATCAGCGGCGCCGCTGCGGCGATGGCGGCGCTGCTGCGGATTTCGGCAACCAGCGCTTCGAGGCTGGCGCGCTCGCCGAATTCGACGCCGCCGGAGTTGCGCCGTTCCGGCATGTAAAGATCGCGCGGCAGCGGAATGTTGCGGTTGCGCGCCGCGCCGGCATTGGCGATGCGGCGTTCCGGCCGGCGCAAAATCTGCTCGATCGGCACGCTCGGATCGGCCGCAACCGACACGAACGACGAATTGGCACCGTTCTCCAAGAGCCGGCGCACCAGATAAGCCAACAGATCGCGGTGGCCGCCGACCGGCGCATAGATGCGGCAGGCGGCGTCCGGCAATTCGGCGCGCAGCGTATCGTACAGCGCTTCGCCCATGCCATGCAGGCGCTGAAATTCGAATCCCTCGACGCCGCCGGCGTCTTCGATGATGCCGGCGACCGTGAGCGCGTTATGGGTGGCGAACTGCGGAAACAATGCCGGCCGCGCCGCCAGCAGCTTTTTCACACAGGCCAGGTAGCAGAGGTCGGTCATGGCCTTGCGGGTAAACACCGGATAGTCGGCGAGCCCGCGCTCCTGCGCGCGCTTGATCTCGCTGTCCCAGTACGCGCCTTTGACCAGCCTCACGGTGAGGCGGCGGCCGGTCGCCGCGGTAGTGTCTTTGATCCAGTCGATGACGGCCAGCGCACGCTTCTGATAGGCCTGCACGGCGATCCCAAAACCGTCCCAGCCGGCCAGCGCCGCGTCGCCGAGCACGGCGGCGATTATGTCCAGCGACAATTCGAGCCGGTCCGCCTCCTCGGCATCAATAGTGAACTGCAGGTCGTGCTGCTTGGCGAGCCGCGCCAGTGCGCCGACGCGCGGCACCAACTCGCCGAGCACGCGTTCGCGCGAGATCGCTTCGTAGCGCGGGTGCAGTGCCGACAGTTTGACGGAAATGCCGGGTCGCCCCGGCAGCGCTGCATTGCCGGCGTGAGCGCCGATCGCCGCGATCGCGTCCGCATAAGCGGCGAAATATTTTTCCGCATCGGCCGCGGTGCGCGCGGCTTCGCCGAGCATGTCGAACGAATAGCGGAAATCGGCGTGCGAGCGGGCGCGCTGCAGCGCCTCTTCGATGGTCTGGCCGAGCACGAAATGCGCGCCGATGAGCCGCATGGCCTGGCGGGTCGCCGCACGCATCGCCGGCAGACCGATGCGGCGGACGATGGCGTCCAAAATGCCATGCGGCGTCTCGCCCGGATGAATGACACGGGCGGCCACGCCGAGCGTCCAGGCCGACGCCGACACCAGCACCGCCGTGGCTTTCACGTCGCTGTCGAGCCAGCGCCCGGCAGCGAGCTTGTCCTCGATCAGCCGATCGGCGGTGGCGGCGTCCGGCACGCGCAACAGCGCCTCGGCCAGCACCATCAGCGCGAGGCCCTCTTTGGTCGAGAGCGAGTAGGCGTGCAAAAAGTCTTCGACGCCGCCGAGACCGGTTGCCCGCGCGCGGATCGCCTCGACCAGACGCCGGGCGCGCGCATCGATGCGGGCTTCGGCGGCCGCATCGCGCCGGGCTTGCGCCAACAACGCGGCCGCGATCTCATCGTCTGGTGGCGCGTACGGCGCCCGAAACGCGGCAAATCCGGCAGCGCTGTCCATGCGGCACCCCGACGGGTGACGCGCCCCTTGTCAAAGCGACACGTCAGGTCCGTTGGACATGATATCGCGATTGGGCTGGCGATTGGCCAGCCGCGAGCTACTCGGCGGCAACGCTCGTCGGCTGCGTCTCGACCAGAGTTTTGAGCTTGGCGAGCCCTTCCTCGAATTGCTTGCCGACCATGTTGTCGCAATTCATGAACAGGCCCATGAGCTTCGCCATGAACGGCGACCGGCCGCGCATCGCCCAGGTCACGCGCGTGCCGGCGCCGCTGCGATCGAGCGTGAACTCGACCACGTTGTCGGCTTTGAGGGGCCGCAGCATCCGCAACGACAACACGACTTTGGACGGCGGTTGCGACTCCGTGATGGCGATCTGCCCGGCACCGACGCGGCGGTTGCCCTCCCAGGCGTAGGCCGCGCCGGGACCGCGCGCCGGACCGCTGTGCGTGCGCTTCATGTCGGGGTCCTTCTCGAACGGCGACCACGCCGATTGGGCGTGCAAATCGTCGATCAGCGGGAAGATTTGTTCCGGCGGCGCCTCGATCAGGGCCGAGCGCTGCACCGTAAAGCTGTCAGGCTTGCTCGCTGCGTAAGCCAGCACCGCGGCGAGCGCCACTGCCACGACAATGAGAACGATGACGATCATGTGTCCCTCCCACACTCTCTCAGTTTGAACCCGCGGCGGCGCGCTGCAGCGCCGCCACATCGAACTTTTTCATCGCCATGACGGCACTGATGATGCGTTCGCGCTGTTCGCCTTGCGCGTTGGTGATCAGCTGCGGCAGCGCCGCGGGCACGATCTGCCACGACAAGCCGTAGCGGTCCTTGAGCCAGCCGCACTGGCCCGGCTTGCCGCCGTCCGACAGTTTTGACCAGAAGCGGTCGATCTCGTCCTGGCCGTCGCACATCACCTGAAACGAGACCGCTTCGCTGAACTTGAATTGCGGACCGCCGTTGAGCGCGGTGAAGGTCTGGCCGGCGATCTCGAATTCGACCACCATGACCGAGCCCGGCGCCTTGCCGTGGACGTCCTGCCCGGCCTTGCCGTAACGGCTCACCTGTTTGATGCGCGAATTGTCGAACACCGTGGTGTAAAAATTCGCCGCTTCCTCGGCCTGCGTGTCGAACCACAGGCATGGCGTGATTTTCTGCGTAATGCTGGCCATGACGTTTCCTTTTGGGCTACGCGCGTTGGAGATACGCCTCGAGCTGCTCGAACGAGCCGCTCCAGCCGGCGCGCATGCCGTCGTGCGCGGCGTCAAAGGTGTTCTGCTCCTCGGCGGTGGCGTCGAGCGGCGACCAGCGCAGCGTGAGCCTGGTCTTGCCGGCGCCGATGTCCTCGAACGTGACGGTGGTCAGAAGCTTGAGTGGCCAGGTCGGGCTCAGCGGATGCCGCGTCAGTCCGCCAGCCTCATCGGAGAACGAATGCTGCCAGACCAGGCGCTGCGGCGGCACGACCTCGCGATAAATGAACTTCGCCCACATCACCGGCCCGTCGCCGGTGCGCAGTGCGCCGTGATAGGTGCCGCCGACGCGCAGATCCATGTTCGAGGCGACGACCGTCGAGCCCTTCGGCCCGAACCATTCCTTCATGCGCTCCGGCTCGGTGAAGCTGCGCCATACTTTTTCGCGCGGCGCATCGAACACGCGGCTGATGACAAAGTCGCTCTTGGCGGCAGTCGTCATATTACCCTCCAGCCGCGCTATTGCGCCGCTATGACGAACCAATGCACGCCGAATTTGTCGACCAGCATGCCGAAACGCGGCGAGAAAAAGGTCTTGGTCAGCGGCTGCGTCACCTGGCCGCCCTCGACCAGCGCATTGAACAGCCGGTCTGCATCGGCTTCATCCTTGGCGTTGAGGGCCAACGCAAAACCCTCGAATTTCGGCTGCCCGCTGTTGCGGCCGTCCGATGCCAGCACCATCGTATCGCCGACCTGAAAACTTGCGTGCATGACCTTGTTGGCGGAGGCCGGATTGATCCCCGTCTGGTCCGGCGCGTCCTTAAAGCGCATCACCATGCCGACCTGGGCGCCGACGGCGTGCTTGTAGAACTCCAGCGCCTCGTCGCAGCGGCCGTCGAAGAACAGATAGGGTTGAACCTGCATTGCACTCTCCTCTCTCTCCTGACTGATCGAAGTCCAATCTGATCGGTCCAAGGACGTCGGCACCCTGGCCGATCCGACACCCGGCCAAAAAATTTCAGGCCGGCCGGCTCTCCTTCATCAGGCGATCGAGATGCAGCCGGATATGGGCGGCCTCGGCAGGCGTATGGGCCAGCGCGATGGCGCGGTCGAAGGCGACACGAGCCGCGTCGCCGCGGCCGAGCTGCATCAGGAGGCCGCCCTTGAGGCCGAAATAGTGGAAATAGCCGGCGAGCGGCTCGGCCAGCGGCTCGATCATGGCCAAAGCCGCAGCCGGCCCCTGCACCTTGCTGACCGCGACCGCGCGGTTGAGCGTCACCACCGGCGAGGGCTGCAGCCGCTCTAGCGCCGCATAAAGCCGGTCGATCGCCGCCCAATCGGTATCCGCTGCCTCAGCAGCGCGCGCATGCACCCCGGCAATCTCGGCCTGGAGCTGATAGGGTCCCGGACGGCCGTGGCGGCGCGCTTTGTCCATCAGCGCCGAGCCTTCGGCGATCATGTCGCGGTCCCACTGGGCGCGGTCCTGGTCGTCGAGCAACACGATGGCGCCGTCGGCATCGAGTCGGGCTTTTGCGCGCGCGTGCTGCAGCAGAAGCAGCGCGGTGAGCCCCATGATTTCTGGCTCGCCCGGGAACAGCCCCAGCAGGAGCCGCGCCAAGCGGATCGCTTCGTCGCACAGCGGCGCACGCACGTGCTGCTCGCCGCCGCTTGCCGAATAGCCTTCGTTGAAGACGAGATAGATCATGGCGGCGACGGCGCCGAGGCGTTCGGCGCGCTCGACTGCGCCGGGCGTCGCGAACGGCACGTCGGCGCGGGCGACGCGGCTCTTGGCGCGGGTGATGCGCTGCTCCATGGCGGCGTCGCTCACCAAAAACGCACGGGCGATTTCCTTCACCGAAAGGCCCGATACCACGCGCAGCGCCAGCGCGATCTGCTGCACCGCCGGCAGGTCGGGATGACAGCAGATAAACAGCAGGCGCAGCACGTCGTCGCGATAATGCGAATCGTCGAGCCGCTCGGCGATGTCGGCCTCGGCGTCGTCGAGATCGGAAATCTGTTCGTCGGAGGGCAGCGGCGCACTGTTGCGGCGCCGGCGCACCTCGTCGAGCCCGACATTGCGGCCGACCATGATCAGCCAAGCCGCGGAATCGCGTGGCGGGCCGTTGACCGGCCAAGTCTTCAACGCGCGTAGACAAGCTTCCTGGAACGATTCCTCGGCCCGATCGAGATCGCGGAAATAGCGCAGCAGAGCGCCGATCGCTTGCGGCCGCGCCGAGCGTAGAACCGAATCGATCCAGGCCATGTCGTTCACGACATCTGGCCTTCCGCTATCTCGCCTTTGGCCGGCATTTTGCCCTTCGGCAAATAGAGCTTCACCGGACGGATCTCGAACACCACTTTCTCGTCGCGGCCGATCTGCTTGGCGACGTCGATGGCTTCGTCGAGCGAGTCGCAATCGATCAGATAAAAGCCGAGCAGCGCCTCCTTGGTCTCGGCGAACGGCCCATCGAGCACGACGGGATTGCTGCCCATGCGCACGGTGGTGGCGGCCGTGGTCGGCATCAGCCGCACCGCCGGACCGAGCTTGCCGCTGGCGGCGAGCTTGTCGGTCACCCGCGCGCGCTTTTCGAGCACGGCGGCGTCTTCTTCCCTGCTCCAGGAATTGACCACGGCTTCGTCGTGGCAGCACAGAAAGGCGTAGAGCATCGACCTCCCCCCTTCGCTACGACAAGGACGAACGACTATGCCCTAATCCGACAGCGTGTCGAAAATTTTGCGCGGGGTTCCTCTCTACCCGTTTCCCGGATGCGGTCAGCGCGGAACGGTGCACCGCTGTTCCGGGATCGTGCCAAACGCCGCAGTTTGTTACGATCCCGGGTCTGCAGCGCACCACTTCGCTACGCCACAGCGTGTCGAAGACGCGCGTGAACGCGCTTTTGCTGCGCTGCGCCCGGGAAACGCTCGAAGGAGTACGGGCGCGATGACGTTTTTTCGTCTTTACGCGCGGGTGCTCGGCCTGCTGCGCGCCGACGCGCGGCTTGCCGTGACGTTGGCGCTCGCCAATATCGCGCTGGCGTTCGCCCAATTCGTCGAGCCGGTGCTGTTCGGCCGCATCGTCGACCGGCTGTCCGGCGCGCTGCCGCAAGGCGCCGCAGCGGCGGCGCGGGTGCTGGCGCCGCTCATTGGCGCCTGGATCGGGTTTGGCCTCTTCATCATCGGCGCGGCAACCTTGGTGGCGTGGTTCGCCGATCGGCTTGCCCATCAGCGGCGCAACCTGGTGCTGGCGGATTTTTTCGAGCACGTGCTGCAGCTGCCGCTCGCCTACCATTCCGGCGCCCATACGGGCCGGCAGATGAAGGTGATGCTGGCCGGCACCGATACGCTGTGGTGGCTCTGGGTGTCGTTCTTCCGCGAGCATTTCGCCGCCTTCGTGTTCATCGCGCTGCTGTTGCCGGCGTCGCTCTTCCTGAACTGGCGCCTGGCGCTGCCGCTGATCGCGCTGTGCGTCGGCTTTACCGCGCTCACCGTGCTGGTCATGCGCCGCGCCTTTGCGATGCAAAGCGAAGTCGAGCGGCACTATTCGGATCTCGCCGAGACCGCCGCCGACGCGCTCGGCAACGTGGCGCTGGTGCAGAGCTATGCGCGGGTCGAGCTTGAGGTCTCCGGCCTCAAGGGCATGGTGAACTCGCTGCTGCGCGCGCAAATGCCGGTGCTGTCGTGGTGGGCGGTCGCCGCGGTGCTGACCCGCGCCGGCACCACGTTGACCATGCTGATCATCCTGGTCGCCGGCGCGTATCTGAAACTCGTCGGACTCGCTTCGGTCGGCGAGATCGTCAGCTTCATGAGCATCGCGGCGCTGCTCATCACCCGGCTCGAGCAGGCTGTCAGCTTCGCCAACCGCTTGTTCATGGACGCGCCAAAACTCGCCGATTTCTTCGGCGTGCTCGACACCGTGCCGGCGGTACGCGACCGGCCGGACGCCGTCGAGCCCGGCCGGCTGCGCGGCCTGGTCGAATTCAAGGGCGTGTCGTTTTCCTACGACGGCAAGCGCTCGGCCGTCGCCGATCTGAGCTTCACCGCTTTGCCGGGCGAACGCGTCGCGCTGGTCGGGCCGACCGGCGCCGGCAAGTCGACGGCGCTGGCGCTTTTGCACCGCGTCTTTGATCCGCAATCCGGCAGCATCGCGGTTGACGGCATGGATATTCGCGACCTTTCGCTGTCCGGCCTGCGCCGCAACGTCGCCGTGGTGTTTCAGGAAACGCTGCTGTTCAACCGCTCGATCGCCGACAATCTGCGGGTCGGCAAGCCAGACGCCAGCGAGGCACAATTGCGCGACGCCGCGCTGCGCGCGCAGGCGCTCGAGTTCATCGAGCGCAATCCGCAAGGATTCGAGGCGCGGGTCGGCGAGCGCGGCCGGCTCTTGTCCGGCGGCGAACGCCAGCGCCTTGCCGTCGCCCGCGCGCTGCTCAAGGACCCGCCGATCCTCATCCTCGACGAAGCGACCAGTGCGCTCGATCCGCTGACCGAAGCGCGGCTCAACATGGCGCTCGACGAGGTCATGAAGGGCCGCACCACGTTCGTCATCGCGCACCGGCTATCCACCATCCGCAACGCCGCGCGGATCCTGGTGCTTCGCGGCGGCCGCATCGTCGAGACCGGCACGTTCGACGAGTTAACACGACGTGGCGGCTTCTTTGCCGAGCTGGTCGCGGCACAGTTTGCGCCGGCCGTTGCGGGCTCGTGAGTGCCCGGCGGCTAAATGGCAGCGACAGCCTTCGTGCGAATGCGCGCCGGATCGCGCTCGCCGGTCTGCGCGATTTCGATGATTTTCTGCGCCAGAATTTCGGTCATCGGATCGGCGCGGTCGGTCAGCCCGAGGACGCGCAACGCGTCCTCGTAAGCCGTCGTCATGCGCTCGATTTCCTCGGGACCAAATGCTGACTTCTGCAACAGTCGGTAAATCGCCATCGCGCAATGCCTTTCGGTCAGCGGCGCAATAAATCGTTGATCTTCGCTATGAGAACTCGGCTCTCGGCGACTTTTGTGGCGCTGCTTTTCACCCTGGCTGTCACCAACTCGTTGGAATGAGCGACTTGCAGAAAAAATTGCAGATCACGTTCCGTAACGAGCCTCACCGGGGAGGTCCCGCGATAACGGGCTCCGTGGCCGAGGGTCGAGGCAACAACCGAAGCGTCGATTGCCATACCTCAGTGTGGTTCGAGAATTTGGCCGGCGCAAGGCAAAATTCCAACTAACACCCTGATATTTAAGCAATTTCCTCCTTATCTCCATCAAACGCTTAATCCTCAAAATAGGGTATTGATGTAGAAGGAACCAAATTACTATTCTGCTGTTTATGAGTATAAATACCGGCGCCGCTGGCTCCGGTACGGCAACGCAAAATGGAGGGGTGCCATGAGCATGGGTCGCGGCGAAAGGCTGCAGATCATGCTGACCGAAGACGAATTGGCGGCGCTCGACGATTGGCGCTTCGACCGTCGCATGCCCAGCCGCGCAGCGGCCATCCGCGAATTGCTCAGGCGCGGTCTTGTCGCCGATGGTTTTGACCTCGCCGACAAACACGTCAAATCGAAGGATTTCGGAATTCTGGCGGAGCAGCGGCACAAACCGGTCAGGAACGGCAAACCCGGCAGGAACGACGGACAAGCGGGTTAGGTCCCGCCTCCTTCGCCGCACGGGGAGAGCCAGCCAAAGATCACCGCAGCCGCTCCAAAATACTGACGTAATTGGCGACTGCCGTCCCGCCCATGTTGAAGATGCCGCCGAGGCGGGCGTTTTTGATCTGCATGTCGCCGGCGGTGCCGGAAAGCTGCATGGCGGCAAGCGCGTGCATCGACACCCCGGTGGCGCCGATCGGATGACCTTTGGCCTTGAGCCCGCCCGACGGATTGATCGGCAGCACACCGTCCTTAGCGACCAGACCCTCATCGATGGCGCGCGCGCCCTGCCCTTGCGGCACCAGTCCCATCGCCTCGTATTCGATCAGTTCGGCGATGGTGAAGCAGTCGTGCACCTCGGCGAACGACAGATCGGTGAGCGCAATGCCGGCCTGCGCCAGCGCGCGCTGCCAGGCGAGCGCGCAGCCCTCGAACTTGAGCACGTCACGCCGCGCCATCGGCAAGAAGTCCTGCACATGGGCGGCGGCGCGAAACACGATTGCCTTGTCGAGCGCGAGTGCCGTTTCGACGTCCGCCAGCACCAGAGCGGCGGCGCCGTCTGACACTGGCGAGCAATCGGTGCGCTTGAGCGGCCCGGCGACGCGCGGGTTTTTGTCGCTCTCGCTGCGGCAAAACTGGTAGCCGAAATCCTTGCGCAGCTGCGCATACGGATTGCCGACGCCGTTCTTGTGGTTCTTCGCCGCGATGCGCGCCAGCGCGTCGGACTGGTCACCCCAGCGCTGGAAATAGAGCGACGCGATATGGCCGAAAATGCCGGCAAAGCCGCCGTCAATGTCGGCTTCATCGCGCACATAGGAGGCTTTGAGCAGATTGCGGCCGATGTCGGCGGGTGCGGTCGTCGTCATCTGCTCGACGCCGACGACGAGCACGATCCGCGCGATGCGCGCCGCAATCGCGTTCAGTCCCTGGTGCACCGCCGCCGAACCGGTGGCGCAGGCGTTCTCGACGCGCGTGGCGCGCTTAAAACGCAGATCGGGTGAGGCCTGCAGCACCAGCGAGGCGGTGAAATCCTGCGCCGAAAAACCGGCATTGAAATGCCCGAGCACGATCTCGTCGACGTCTTTGGCGGCAATGCCGGCGTCCGCCAGCGCCGCGTTGGTCACATTGACGACCAGACTCTCGACCGTCTCGTCGGCGAGCCGACCGAATGGCGTGTGCGCCCATCCCACGATGCATGCGGTCATGATCGGCTCCATTGCGTCCGGTGCGGCACCGGCGAATTGTGTTCGGGTTCCGCCGGCCCGCTGCGGTCGAATTTTAGTCCTTTTCAGTGCCTAGGGACCACCGGCCATTTCGTTATCCGAAGGTTAACACCGCGACCTTTGCGTTGGCGACGGCGTTGCTGCTAGATAGGCCCGCACTCCGGCTTTGTCCCGGGTGGCCACTCGTTACGGACGCATAAGTGCATCGCATGACATGTCGTAGAGCATCGGGCTTGCCGATCGCGTTCGGTTCCGTCGCCCTCGCCGCGGCTTTGGCGGCGCCGCTTCTCGCCACTGCCACGCCGGCGCGAGCCGAAGCCTACATTCTGGTCGACGCCGACAGCGGCAAAGTACTGCGTGCCGAGAACGCCGCCTATCCGTGGTACCCGGCCTCGACGTCGAAGCTGATGACGCTCTATGTCACGCTGAGCGCGATCCGCGACCGCCGCATTACGTTCGACACGCTGTTCACGGTGTCGCGCAATGCCTGGTCGCAATCGCCGACCAAGATGGGATTTCCGATCGGTACCCAGGTGACCGTCGACAACGCGCTCAAGATGCTGATGGTGAAGTCGGCCAACGACATGGCTGTGCTGCTCGCCGAAGGCCTCGACGGCTCGATCGACAAGTTCGCCGAGGAAATGACGCTGACGGCGCAAAGCCTCGGCATGACGGAAACGAATTTCGTCAATCCGAACGGCCTGCCGGCCGACGGCCAGATCAGCTCGGCGCGCGATCTTGCCATCCTGGCGCGCGCGCTGATCAAACAGTTTCCGCAATACAGCTTCTATTGGCACATTCCGGCGATCAAGTACGGCAGGCGGGTGGTGCGCAATTACAATCCGCTGATCGGCCGCTATCCGGGCGCCGACGGCATGAAGACCGGCTTCATCTGCGCCTCCGGTTTCAATCTGGTCGCCACCGCGTCGCGCGACAACAAGCGCCTGATCGCGGTCGTGCTCGGCGCGCGCTCGGGCGCGGCGCGGGCCGTGAAAGCGGCAGAACTGTTCGAGAGCGGCTTTGCGCAAAATCCGCTGGCTTGGCTGACGCCCTCGCTCGGCACTGTCGACGAGCTCAAGCCGCTCAACGTCGATCCGCCCAATCTGAAGGACCAGATGTGCGGCCCGCATCGCAAGCGCAGGCCCGCCGAGGACGAGGATTTGGATGCAGAGGCGAGCGAGACTGCCGATGGCGGGACGGTCGCGACCGGCAATGTCGGCGCCGGCGACGGCAGCTCCTCGCAATTCTCGGTGCTGCTCTCGGCGTTGCGCGCGCCATCGCCGAAGAACCTCAACGTTCTCCTGACTGATCCCGGTCCGGTCGTGCCGGTCGTGGTCTATACCGGCCCGACCCGCGCGGTGCCGCCGCAAGAGGCTGATCTCGCGTCGGCTCACCACGCCAAGCCGCGGCCGAAGCCGAAGAAGCCGAAAGTGGCGGCCGCGCCCGCCGACGAGAAACCGGCCCCCGCGGCCGCGGGCGCGGCGAAGCCAAAGGCCGCGCCGAAACCCAAGCCGAAAAACCCGGCGTCCTAAGCTTATCCTCGCTCGCTTTGCTCGGTCCAAGTTGGTCCCCTCCCGCAGGCGCTGCGCCGCGCGGACAGGATGAAGTAACGTGTCGTGCTAAAAGAGCGCGGACAGGGAACCTGACGGAGCAAAGGCATGGACGCCAAGGTGACGATTGCAGCGCTGCAAGAGATGAAGCGCGCGGGCAAAAAGAGCATCGGCGTCGTGGCCTGGGATTATCAGATCGCACGCATCGCCGACCGCGCCGGCGTCGATTTCGTCTCGGTCGGCGATTCGGTCGGCGTCAATCTATGGGGCCGCGAGGAAGTCGCCGAGGTCACGCTCGACGAGATGCTGATCTGCTGCCAGGCGGTGCGGCGCGGGGTTGCGCGCGCACTGGTCAGCTGCGACATGCCGTTCGGCCCGGTGCAGGACGGCATCGACAGTGCGCTCACCGCCGCCCGGCGCCTGATGCAGGACGGCGGCGCCGACATGATCAAGGTCGATGCCGCGGCCGATTATCCGGAAGTCGTGCGCGCGCTGGTCGAGGCCGGGGTCCCGGTGTTCGCGCAGTTCGGTCTCACGCCACAGACCGCGATCAAATACGGCATTCCCTACAGCGCGCAGAACTCGGCGGCCGCGCAGGCCACCGCCGAGGCGGCCGAGCGCTTGGTCGCCGAGGCAAAACTTCTGGAAAAGTCTGGCGCTGCGCTGCTCGACTTTACCAATTCGGGGCCGGTCGCCGGCGCCGCGGTGGTCAAGGCGGTGCAGATTCCGGTGATCGGCGGCTTCGGCGGCGGTCCGTGGCTCGACGGCCGCGTCCGCCTTGCCCACACCGCGATCGGCTACGCCGAGAAGTGGCTCGACGCCAAGACCGACACCTACTTCAACACCGCCAAGGGCGCGCTCGACGCGTTTCACGCGCTGATCGCCGATGCCCGCGCCGGCCGGCAGATCAAGGGGTGAGGCTGAACTCCATGTCTTTCGCCACGATCGACGGCATTGCCACGCGCTACGAGGTGCTCGGCTCCGGGCCGCCGCTTTTGATGTACGCGCCGGGCGGCTTCAATGCGGTGGTGGAGACCTGGTCGACGCAGAGCGTGTATGCGCGCATAAAACTGCTCGATCATCTGCCGCGGCACTTCTCCTGCATCGCGTTCGACCGCCGCGAATGCGGCCAGTCCGGCGGGCGGGTCGAGCGCGTCACCTGGGCGCATTATGTGGCGCAGGGCAAAGGGCTGCTCGATCACCTGGGAATTACACGCGCATTTCTGATCGGCGGCTGCATGGGCTGCTCGCCGGTCGCCGCCTTCGCGGTGGCGCATCCCGAACGCGTGGCCGCAATGGTGCTGTACTGGCCAGTCGGCGGCGCGAAGTACCGCATCGCGAGCCACGCGCGTTTTGCCGAGCATTTGGGTTTCGTGCAGAGCCACGGCCTCGACGGCGTGGTCGCGCTGGTCGGCAACGAAGGCAAGGCGTTCGGCGCCGATCCGCGCGGCGGCCCCTGGGCCTCGGTGATCAAGCGCGATGCCGATTTCGCGGCAGCCTATGCCGAGCAAAATGTCGAGCAATACAAACTGATCTGCGCCGGCATGTGCCGCTCGCTGTTCGACCGCGACACCGCGCCCGGCGCCGAGCCGGAAGATTTGATGCGGCTCGATATTCCGGCGCTGATCACGCCCGGCCGCGATGCCGCGCATGCCACCTCGGCAGCCCGCTATCTGGAAGAATGCCTGCCGCGCGCGGAATATTTTGACATGCTGCCCGAGCAGCAGACGGAAGAAAATGTGCCGAAGCGCGTCATCGATTTCTTGCAAAAATGTTCGGCCAGCTGATCAGCCTTGCGCGTTCGCCATCCGCAGCGGCGCGTCGGTCACGTCCTGCAACGCTGCGAGCGTCAGGCCCGGCACCATCTCGCACACCGCAAATCCTTCCGGCGTCACATCGATCACCGCAAGGTTGGTATAGATGCGTTTGACCACGCCGACTGCGGTGAGCGGGTAGGTGCAGCGGCGAACGAGCCGGCTCTCGCCGGTCTTGGTCGTATGATCCATCAGCACCCACAGCCGCGGCGTGCCGGCCGCGAGATCCATGGCGCCGCCGACCGCGGGCGCGCTGTCGCCGGTGGTCGCCCAGTTGGCGAGATCGCCGTTTTGGGCGACTTGGAAGGCGCCGAGCACGCACAGATCGAGATGGCCGCCGCGGATGAGGCCAAAGCTGTCGGCGTGATGCATGTAGGAGCCGCCGGTGCGCAGCGTGACGTATTGCTTGCCGGCATTGATCAGCCAGCGATTGATCTCGTTCGGCCCAGGCGCCGGACCCATGCCCAGAATGCCGTTCTCGGACTGGAAGATCACCTCGCGCTCGGGCGGCACGTAGTCGGCGACCTGCAAGGGCGCGCCGATGCCGAGATTGACGTACCAGCCCTCTGGAATGTCACGCGCCAAACGCTCGGCAATTTGCCGGCGGGTGAGTGGCTGACAGGCCGGCGGGACTTTGTTCTCTTTCAAGATTGTGTTCATGCGATCACACAGAGTTCGCCACGGCTATTTTCTTATCGGTCAGAGAAAGCGCGACAGCCGTGGTGAAACCTATCATGGCATTCCTACTCACGTCACCGTCGGCTCGCCGTACGGCACGTGCAGCACGCGGCTGACGAAAATGCCGGGAGTCGCGATTTTTTCCGGATCGAGCGCGCCGAGTTCGACGATGTGCTGCGTCTGCACGATGGTCAGCTCCGCCGCGGTCGCCATCACCGGATTGAAATTACGCGCCGAGGAATTGTAGGTGAGGTTGCCCCAACGGTCGGCTTCCCAGGCCTCGATCAGCGCCACGTCGCCGGGCAGCGCATCTTCCAGAATATATTTGCGGCCGCGGATCTCGCGCTCCTCCTTGCCTTCGGCGAGCTTGGTGCCGACCGCGGTCGGCGTATAGAACGCCGGGATGCCGGCGCCGGCAGCGCGCATGCGCTCCGCCATGGTGCCCTGCGGCACCACTTCGAGCTCGATGCGGCCCTCGCGCCATAATTTTTCGAATACGACCGGATCGGCGGTGCGCGGAAACGAGCAGACGATCTTGCGCACGCGCCCGGTTTCCAGAAGCTTGGCGAGCCCGAGATGGCCGACGCCGGAATTGTTGGCCACCACGGTCAAGTCCTTGGCGCCCTGCTCGATCAGGCCATCGATCAGCGCGTTGGGCTGGCCGATCGAGCCGAAGCCGCCGATCAGCACCACCGAGCCGTCGCGGATGCCCGCCATCGCCTCCGCCATGCTCTGTACGATTTTGTTGATCATGGCTCCGCGTGCCGTGCCCGCTCACTTTCGCGGTAATGAGCTGAATGAATTTTCTTAGCCGACCACCCGCATCTTGCGACCGCCGGCGAACGCCGGCATCACTTCGCGGGCAAAACGGGTAAGGCTGTCGCCGGCGAAGCCACCGCCGGCATTGAGCAGCACGTATTCGACGCCGAGCGCGCGCAGGCGTTCCAGCTTGGCCGCGATCTCGTCCGGCGTGCCGTAGAGCGCGCTCTCTTCGCTCGCTTCTCGGGTGTCCGAATAGGCCATGATGCTCGCGGTGTTCTTCATGCCCGGTGCGCTGGACACTGCGGCGAGGCGGCGTTGCGCTTCGAGCCGGCGCTCCAGCGCCGCCTGTTTGTCGGTCTCGTCCTTGGCGACGAAAAAAGCACGCGCCACGCCGACATCCATCGGGTCATAGGTCCGGCCGCGTTTTTCGACCTCGGCCTTGAAGATCGCCATGCGCTCGGCGACGGTTTCGAACGACGCGAACTGATCGAGCAACAAATTGTAGCCGCGCTCGGCGACTTGCCGGATCGAATCCGGATTGCCGGCGGCCATCCAGATCGGCGGATGCGGCTTTTGGGCGGTCGGCGGCTCGACGATGACGTCGGAGAAGCGCCAGAATTTTCCGTCGTGGGAGAAGCGCTGTTTTGAGGTCCAGGCTTTGACGATCACCTCCATCGATTCGGCAAAGCGTGCGTCGGCTTCCTCGATCGGCACGCAGAATCCGGCGAACTCGTTGTGCCGGTAGCCCTTGCCGACGCCGAAATCGAGGCGGCCGCCGGAGAGGAGATCGATGGTGGCGGCCTGTTCGGCGAGCAGCACCGGATTGTGCCACGGCAGCACCAGCACCGCGGTGCCGAGACGGAGCGTCCGCGTCTTGGCCGCCACCCAGGTGAGCAGCGAAAGACTCGCCGACACCTGGCCGAAGCCGGTGAAATGATGCTCGACCAGAAAAGTCGAATGATAGCCGAGCGCCTCGGCCTCGATATTGTAATCGACGAATTGCCGGTAGCCCTGGCCGGAATCGACGTCCGGCCCGCCGTGGCGGGCCGTCGCGCTGCCGAATAGACCAAACCGCATCGGCCGGGCTCCCTCTGTTTGCTGAACCAATGTAGCGCATGGCCGCCGGGCGGAGCTATAGTCGCCAATACAAAAGCCAGACGAGGAGCGAAGCATGAAGCGCCGGGTCATCATGGCGGGACTTGCGGCGGGCGTCCTGCTCGCCAGCTTTACCGGCGCGTTCGACCATGCGGCGGCACAGGATTATCCTACCCGGCCGATCACGCTGATCGTGCCCTATCCGCCGGGCGGCGGCGTCGACATCATGGGACGCTTGGTCGGCCAACGGCTGGCCGCCGTGCTCGGCCAGCAAGTGGTGATCGAGAACCGCGCCGGCGCCGGCGGCATGATCGGCACCCGCGACATCGCCAAGGCGGCGCCCGACGGCTACACGCTCGGCATGATGCTGACCGGCATCAGCCTCAGCCCCAATACCGGCTACGACATCAATAAGGATTTCACGCCGATCGGGATCGTCGCCTCGACGCCGATCTTCATCGTCGCCAATCCGCAATTCCCAGCCAAGACGCTGGCCGACATCATCGCGCTGGCGAAGAAGGAGCCCGGCAAGTTGTCCGCCGGCACGCCGCCGGCACCGACCATCAATTTCTTTGCAGCCAAGCTGTTCAACCTCACAGCCGGCGTCGACATCGCCACCGTGACCTACAAGGGCACCGGGCCGCTGACCAACGATCTCCTCGGCAATCACGTGCCGTTCGGCTTCAACACCATTCCGGCCGCGGTCAGCAACGTGCAGGCCGGGCAGTTGCGCGCCATCGCGGTGACCGGCCCACAACGCTCGGCCGCGCTGCCCGAGGTGCCGACCGCCGCCGAAGCCGGGCTGCCTGGTTTCGAGGTGGTGCAGTATTACGGCGTCACCGCGCCGGCGGGCGTGCCGCGGCCGATCGTCGAGCGGCTCAACGGCGCGCTGCGCAAGATCCTGGCCGACGACGAATTCAAGAAGCGGCTGATTGCCGACGGCAGCGATCCGACGCCGAGCACGTCCGACGAATACGGCGCCAACATCAGGCGCGAAGAAGCCAAGTGGGCGGAGCTGGTGAAGAAGCTCGGGCTGAAGCTGGAGTAAAACTCGCTCCTCATATCGTCATGGCCGGACTTGTTCCGGCCCTCCACCTCTTTAGTACGTCTCTGCGGTAAAGACGTGGATGCCCGCGACGAGCGCGGGCATGACGGCGCAGGAGTTACGCAGCCGAGTGGAACGCCGCCTCGCAGAATTCGACGCCGAGCTCGGTCGAGGAGCGCCAGGCGACGCGGCAGCCGCGCATGGTGTGGGCGGCATCGAAGGTCAGCGAAAATTTTTCGGGAATGAGCGACGTGCTGAGCATCGCCAGCCGCGCGCCGAGCGACGAGATATCGCGAACGACACAGTCGCGGAGCGACCCGTTCACCGAGATTTTGGCGCACTTGTAGACGCGGGTGCGCCGGACTCGTCTGCGCTCATGCATGCGGCAAGCTTGCGCTTCAAATGTTGCGCAAAGTCCAAGATGAATTCGGCTAAAAGCTTAATTTGCGCAAACCAAGCTTTCGGCGAAAGGTATCGTGAACGAATTATTGCCGCGTCCTAACAGGCTCTTTGCTCAGCCCGGCCGAAACATCGGCACCGGCGGCCCGTTCTCGGTCTCGGCGAACGCCACGCGCACCGGCTGGCCGACATGCAGCGCGTCGAAATCGCAATCGACGATGTTGGTCAGCATGGTCGGGCCTTCGGCCAACGTCGCGTAGCCGATGGCGTAAGGCTCCTTGGCCCGGCGCATGACGCTGAAGCTGTAGATCGTGCCCACCCCGGAGGCGGCGCGCCATTCGATTTTCTCGGCGCCGCAGAACGGGCAAACCGCGCGCGGGTACCAATGCGCCTTGCCGCAGGCGCTGCAGGTCGGCACCACCAAGCGGCGCTCGCGCGCCGCGTTCCAGAACGGCTCGGTCTCCACGGTGACGGGCGGAGCGGGAATCGGGCGCGCCATCGTTTACTCCCGCTCCATGATCAAGGTCGCGCTGCAATGGCGGGTGCCGAGCTGCATGCCGGTGCCCTGTGCCAGCGCCAGATCGCAGTTCTTCACCTGCACCGCCGGATGCGCCTCGCCGCGCAGCTGCCGCACCGCCTCGATCACCTTGGTCATGCCGCCGCGATTGGCCGGATGATTGTTGCACAGACCGCCGCCATCGGTGTTGAACGGCAACCTGCCGACGCCCGAGATCAAATTACCATCGGCGACGAATTTTCCGCCGGCTCCCTTGGCGCAGAAGCCCAAATCTTCGAGCTGGATCAGCACCGTAATGGTGAAGCTGTCATAGATCGAGACGTATTTGATGTCGGCGGGCACAACGCCCGCTTCGGCGAAGGCCGCAGGGCCCGAGCGCGCCGCGCCCGAAATAGTCAGATCGAACGTGCCGGCGGAAAGATGTTTGACGGTTTCGCCGGCGCCGATGATCTTCACGGCCGGCCGCCGCAGGCGTTTGGCGATCTCCGGCCGTACGACGACCAATGCGCCGCCGCCGTCGCTGATGACGCAGCAGTCGAGCCGGTGCAGCGGGTCGGCGATCAGCGGCGAATTGACCACGTCGGCGACGGTGACGACCTCCGGCAGCATGGCGTTCGGATTGTGCTGCGCGTGGTGCGAGGCAGCGACCTTGATCCAGGCCAGCTGCTCGCTGGTGGTGCCATATTGGTGCATGTGCCGCATCGCGCACATAGCGTAGCCGTTGGCGGTGGTCAGGCCGTAGGGAAATTCAAACGCCGCCTCGGGCTGATTGGGATCGCGCAGCCGTGGCGTAGTGCCGGTCGCCACGCCTTCGCTGCGCGGCCGGCCGGCCAACGTAATCAGCGCCACGTCGCATTTGCCGAGCGCGATCGCCGCGGCGGCATGGCCGGCCAGCGCCACATAGGAGGTGCCGCCGAGCTCGGTCGAGTCGACGTGGCGGAGTTTTGTGAGATTGAGATACTCGGCCATCGAGGCCGGGCCCGGGCCCGGCGCGTCGCCGGCGCAGAAAAAGCCGTCGACGTCGTCGCGCGCGAGTCCGGCATCGGCCAGCGCGCCGAGCGCCACTTCGGCATGCAGCTGCGCCACGCTCTTGTCCGGCGCATGGCGCGTCGGATGCTCGTATGCACCGGCGATATAGGCCTTGCCCTTGATGGTCATGCTTCAACATATCCTCCCCCGCTGCGCTACGCTACGCTACGCGGGATACGAAAAGGAGTTTGCAATGGAGCTGGGGCTCAAAGGCAAAGTCGCGCTGGTGACCGGATCGAGCCGCGGCATCGGCCGCGGCACGGCGCTCGCTCTCGCCGCCGAAGGCTGCGACCTGATGCTGACCGGCCGCGACGAGACAGCGCTCGAAGATGTCGCGCAAAAAATCCGCGGCCTGGGCCGCCGCGCCGCAGTCGCGGCGCTCGATCTGCGCGGCAAGGATGCGCCGGAGCACCTGATCGCGGCGGTCAAGCGCGAGTTCGGCGGGCTCGACATTCTGTTCAACAACGCCGGCACCACCAAGCGCGGCGATTTCTTTGCGCTGACCGACGCCGACTGGGAGGAAGGCTACGCGCTGAAATTCTTCGCCCACGTGCGGCTTGCCCGGCTCGCCTGGCCGCTCCTGAAGGAGCGCGGCGGCTCGCTTATTGCCATGGGCGGCACCAGCGGCCGCAAGCCGCATGCCGATTTCACCATCGGCTCCTCGGTCAATGCCGCGGTCGCCGCCTTCACCAAGTGCCTCGCCGACCGCGGCAAGGCCGACGGCGTCCGGGTCAATTGCATCCATCCGAGCCTGGTCGAGACGGAGCGGCAATGGCGGCGCATCCGCGCCGAGGTGGCGCGCACCGGGCTTGCGGAAGACAAAGTACGCGAGGCGATGTGCCGCGAGACCGGCATCATCCGCTACGGCACCGTCGACGACATCGCCGATCTCGTCACCTTCATCGTGTCCTCGCGCGCCAGCTGGCTGCACGGCGCCACCATCGACATCGACGGCGGGGAGATACCGGTGCTTTAGCGACGTGCACATGAATCCCCTCCTCACCCCGGCGCGGATCGGACCGGTCGAGATCAAGAACCGCATCGTCATGCCGCCGATGACGACGCGTACGGCCGATGCCGAGGGTTTCGTCACCGACGACTCGGTCGCCTACTACATGGCGCGGGTGCGCGGCGGCACTGGCCTGATCACGGTCGAGATGGCGTCGCCGGAAAAATGCGGCCGGCATCGCCGCCACGAGATCGGCATCTATGACGATCGCTTCCTGGCGGGCTTGACGCGCCTGGTCGATGAAATTCATCGCGGCGGCGCCAAGGCCTCGATCCAGCTCGGCCATGGCGGCGGTCATACGCGTGCCGACATCTGCGGCGAGACGCCGATCGCGCCATCGGCCATTCCGCACCCGGTCTACGAGACCACGTTCGAAACCATCGTGCCGCAGGCGATGACCAAGCCGCGCATCGCCGAAACCACCGCCGCGCATGTGGCCGCGGCTTCGCGCGCCCAAAAGGCCGGCTTCGATTGCGTCGAGATTCATGCCGCGCACGGCTATCTGATTTCGCAATTCCACGCGCCGTTCGAAAACCGCCGCAGCGACGAATACGGCGGCAGCCTGGAAAACCGCGCCCGCTTCGGGCTGGAGATTTTGCGCGCCGTGAAGGCGGCGGTGCCGGCGCTCGGCGTGATCTACCGGCTGTCGGTCGAAGACTTTTTTCCCGGCGGGCTCACGTTCGACGAAGGCCGCCAGATCGCGCTGTGGGCCGCAAGTAGCGGCGCCGATGCGCTGCATATCAGCGCCGGCCATTACCGCTCGCTGCCGTCGGCACAAATCGTGCTGCCGCCGATGTCGTACCCGGATGGCACGTTTCTGGATTACGCGGCCGACATTAAAAGCAGAGTCGCAGTGCCGGTCATCGCGGTCGGTCGGCTCGGCGATCCGGCGCTGGCGCAAGACGCGGTGGCGAGCGGCAAGGCCGATTTCATCGCGCTCGGCCGCACGCTTGTCGCCGATCCGCAATGGGTGGAGAAAGTCGCGCGCGGCGAGCCGGTGCGGCGCTGCCTTGCCTGCAACACCTGCATCAACGAGATGCGCGGCGGCGCCCGGATCGGCTGCGTGGTCAACGGCGCCGCCGGCCGCGAAACGCTGTTTGCCGAACCGCGGCCGCCGCGCGGCGAGCGCATCGCCGTGATCGGCGCCGGCCCGGCGGGCCTCACCTATGCGTCGCTGGTCGCGGACGGCAACGCCGTGACGGTGTTCGAAAAAGAAGCACACGCCGGCGGCGCGTTCAATTACGCCGGCAAGGCGCCGCTGTTTCAGGAAGTGATTGCCGACGAAAAAAGCTTTCAGCGCTACATTGCTGATCTCATCGGCGCGTGCGTGATGAAAAACGTGACGTTCCGTTTCTCGACCGACGTAACCGCCGCGCCCGAAGTGCTGGCGTCGTTCGATCGCCTCGTGATCGCCACCGGCGCCGCTTATCGCTTCGGGCTCGGTCCATTGGCCCGCTGGATGCTCGACAGCCGGCTCGCGCGTGCGCCGGGCGTCGCGCACTTCTTCTCTTCGGACGCATTGCGCAATTGGTTCTACTACAAGGCGCGCCGCGGCACCGCCGGGCGCATCAAGCCGCTGGCGCGGCCGGGTCAAATCGTCACCGTCCTTGGCGACGCGGCCGGCGCCGGCAAAAGCAAACAGGCGATCGCCAGCGCGTTTGAGGCCGCATTAATGGGCAAGCAGCCGTAGCCCGGATGGAACGAACCGCAATCCGGGATGCTGAGTTCCGGCCACGTCAGCCCCCGGATTTCGCTGCGCTCCATCCGGGCTACGGCGGCTGTAAGTGGCATGCTTCTTGCGATATGGTTGCCGTTATGAGCGCCGCCACAAAACTGCGCCTCGATCAGATCAGCATGACGTTCAAGACGCCGGCCGGTCCGTTTACCGCGTTGGCGCCGGTGACGCTTTCCATAGCACAGGGCCGTTTTATCAGCCTGATCGGTCCATCGGGTTGCGGCAAGAGCACGATCTTCAACATCGTCGCCGGGCTGTTGCAGCCGACCTCCGGCCGCGTCTTCATCGACGGCATCGACGCCACCGGCACCATCGGCCGCGTCGGCTACATGCTGCAGAAGGATTTGCTGCTGCCCTGGCGCACCGTGCTCGACAATGTCATTCTCGGCATGGAGGTGCAGGGCGTGCCGCTCAAGGAAGCGCGCGGACGGGCGCTGCCGCTGCTGCGCCGCTACGGCCTGGCCGGTTTCGAATACGCCTATCCCAACGCGCTGTCCGGCGGCATGCGCCAGCGAGCGGCGCTCCTGCGCACGCTCTTATTCGATACCGATGTGATCCTGCTCGACGAGCCGTTCGGCGCGCTCGATGCTCAGACCAAGCTCTCCATGCAGGAATGGCTGCTCGGACTTTGGGCGGATTTCGGCAAGACCGTCGTGTTCGTCACCCACGACGTCGAGGAAGCGATCTATCTGTCCGACGAGGTCTACGTGATGGCGACGCGCCCAGGCCGCATCATCGAGACCATTCCGGTGCCGATCCCGCGGCCGCGACAGCGCCACGCCACCCTCGTGCCGGAATTCATCGCCATCAAGGAGCGCTGTCTGGAACTCCTGATGCTCGATCACGCTTCTTCGGTCGACGAGGCGGCCTGAATGGCGACTGACATGGAGCACGTAGCATGACAGTCCAGGAAACGTCCGGCCTCTCCGGCCTCGATCTCGCTTCCTGGCCGCCCGCTGCGCGGCCGCGCGCGATCAAGCCGGCGCGCCGGTTGCCCACGCAGAAGGACTGGCCGCTTTGGGCGATCGTCACCGCGCAGATCAGCATATTGGTCGGCGGCATCGCGCTGTGGCAGACCGCCGCCGACCGCGGTTGGATCGATGGCTTTTTCTGGTCGCGGCCGAGCGACATATACACCACGCTGATCAAATTTTTTACCGAAGGTGACGCGTGGACCGACATCGGCTTCACCTTCCGCTCGACCATCTTCGGCTTTTTGCTCGGCACCAGCATCGGCTCGGTACTCGGCTTGTCGTTCTGGTGGTCGCGCAACTACGCAGCCATCGTGCAGCCCTACATCATCTGCTTCGAGTCGCTGCCGAAGCTGGCGCTGGCGCCGCTGGTCATCCTGGTGTTCGGCATGGGGCTTGCCTCCAAAGTGGCGATCGCCACCGCGCTGACGCTCGTGGTCTCGACGCTCACGACCTTCGCGGGCGTTAAGGCGCTCGATAGTGACGGCGAAAAACTGTTCTATTCGCTCGGCGCCGCGCGCTGGCAGGTGTTTCGCAAGCTGGTGGTGCCGTTCTGCCTGCCCTGGATCATTTCGGTGCTGCGGGTAAATATCGGGCTGGCGCTGACGGGCGCCATCGTCGGCGAGTTCATCGCTTCGCAGCACGGCCTCGGCCGCGCCATCCTTTATGCCGGCAACACCTACGACATCGCGCTGGTCTGGGTGGCGGTGCTGGTGCTCTCGACGCTCGCGGTGGTGATGTACGTCGCGGTATCGTGGCTCGAGCGCGCGCTGCGCAAAGGCATTCGGCAGTAATGTTCTGATCCGGGCGCACCGTCCGGCTCCGTGGGAGGATCGATCATGACCATCCGAAGGCTCACGAGGCGAAGGTTTGTCGGCACGAGCGCGGCAGCCGGAGCTGCCCTGCTCACCCGGCCGTACGTCGGCAATGCCGCCGCCAAGGAGGTGCTGGTCGCCGAGCCGGTACACGGCACCGGCTATCTGCCGCTCTACGTCGGCATCATGCGCAATCAGTTCGAGGACGTCACCGTCAAGATCGTTACTATAGAGACCGGCGCCGGCCATACCAACGCGGTGCTCTCCGGCCAGGCTTTCGCCTTCATCGGCGGGCCGGAGCATTGCGCCTTTGCCAAGGCCAAGGGCGCCGAGCTGCGCGCGGTGGTCAACTGCGTCGACCGCGGGAACGTCTACTACTGCGCCGCCAAGGGCCTTGAGCCGAAAGACAAGGATTGGCCGAGCTATTTCAAGGGCAAGATCATCGCCACCAGCGGCTACGGAGGCACGCCGAATTCGATCACGCGCTATCTGCTGAAGAAATGGCAGCTCGACGCCACCAAGGACGTGACGCTGGTCGAAACCGCCAACTCCGCGATCCTGCCGGTGGTGCGCAGCAAGCAGGCGCAGATCGGCTGCTCGACCGAGCCATTCGTCACCCAGGGCGTGCGCTCAGGGGTGTGGAGCGAGCCGATCATCAACATCCCGAAGGACCTCGGCCCGTACGCCTACTCGACCTTCAACGTGCGCCTCGATACCATTCAGAAAGAGCCCGAACTGGTGCGCGCGTTTGTTCGCGGCATGATGAAGTCGCTGAAATTCGTCGACCAGAATCACGAGGAATCCGCCGAGCTCGCCAAAAAGCAGTTCCCGACCATGGCGATCGAGGATCTCAAGGCGACGCTCGATCGTTCGTTCGCCGATGACATGTGGAGCAAGGACGGCGTCATCAGCCGCGCCTCCTGGGACACCGGAAAATCCGTGGTCATGGGCGCCGGCATCCTCAAGAGCGACGTACAATACGATGAGATCATCGACATGAGCTTCGTCGACAAGCTCAAGAGCGAGATTTAAGCGGCATTCCGCTAAGGCAGCAGGGAAGGAAAACAGGACCATGTCTGAACCGATCTGGAACAAATTTCTGACCGAACGCGACCGCGCAGTGTTCGACACCTCCGGCTACGGCGCGCGCGGCGGCTTCGGCAAGCGACCGGCGCTGCTCATCATCGACGTCAACTGGGCATTCTGCGGCGACCGGCCGGAGCCGATCCTCGAATCGATCAAGCGCTGGCGCAATTCCTGCGGCGAGGACGCCTGGACCGCGCTGCCCTACATCCGCTCGCTGATCGACAAGTGCCACGACAAGGGCGTGCCGGTCATGTACACCACCGGCGTGCGCCGCGAGGACAACTGGGATACCGGGTCGTGGGCCTGGAAGAACTCGCGCAACGAGGAGGACCGCCAGACCATCGTCACCAATCTCGACGGCAACGAGATCGTCACCCCGATCGCGCCGGCGCCGCAGGACATCGTCGTGCTCAAACAGAAGCCGTCGGGCTTCTTCGGCACCAACATGGCGAGCTACCTGACGCTCCTCGGCTGCGACAGCGTCATCGTCACCGGCACCACCACGTCGGGCTGCGTGCGCGCCACCGTGCTCGATGCATTTTCGCTCAACTACCGCATCGCGCTCGCCGAGGAAGGCTGCTTCGACCGCTCGCAGGCGAGCCACGCCATCAATCTGTGCGACATGAACGCCAAATACGCCGACGTGGTGAAGACCTCGGAGGTGCTGACCTTCCTCGATACGCTGCCCGCCGGCATGTACGACCTGCCCAAAGGCACGCCACCCGCCGCGCGCGAGCAGCAACAAAAGCGCGCCGCGAGTTATTGACCGCTGTTCGCAGGCTTTATCCCATCGTCATGGCCGGGCTCGTCCCGGCCATCCACGTCTTTGGTCAGCGGCTCCAAGGCGTGGATGCCCGGCACAAGGCCGGGCATGACGGCTGAGAGATTGTTGCCCGAATTAAGAGCGCCCCACGAGCTGCTGCGCCTTGGTGAAGTGGCCAAAACTCTGCACCGGCGCGCACATCAGGAAGCGGTAGCCTTCGGCGATGATGCGCTCGGCGTTGCCGGTTTCGACGTGCGGATGGCCCACCACCACGTTGTGCTTCTTGCAGGTATCGACGACGCGTTTCATCCACTCCAGCACGACCTTGTGCTCGTATTGCCGCGGATAGCCGAGCTCCTGCGACAGGTCGCCCTCGCCGATCAGGATACAGCCGATGCCGGGCACGTTCGCAAGAATGTCATCGAGGTTTTCGACGCCACGGGTATCCTCGATCTGCAGGATGGCGAAAATTTCGCCCTGCGGATTGAGCGGCCACACATCGGCCTTCTGATAGTATTCCTGCTGGCTCAATCCCCAGTAACGCGCCGCGGTGGTCGGGCCGTCGCCGCGGATGCCGGGCGGCGCGTAATGCGCGGCGCTCTTGAGCCGCGGATAGCGGCAGGCGCCGACCGCATTGGCGGCCTCCTCGACCGTCGAGATGTGCGGGAACACGATGCCGTAGCAGCCGATATCGAGCGCCTGTTTGGCGTGCCATTGCGCCATCTCGATGCCGTTCACCGGAACGCGGACCATCGGCGTCACGCCCGGCACCACCGAGGCGGCCTTGGCGATCTGGGCGCGGTTGAGCATGTATTGCAGGCAATCGCGCAGCAGCCGACCGTCCCACGGATTGTGCTCCATCTCGAACACGCAGCCGTCGTATTTCGAGGTAGCGAGCGCAATCGCGGTGTTGAGCTCGGCCGGCGCAAAGCACGTCAGCGCGTGCTGCCCGGCTTCGAGCGCGCGAATGACGCCGTTGAGCCGCGGACTATCAGCCATTCGGTTTCTCTCCTTTTTCCTCGGCCTCGCGCGCGTCCGACAAAATCTTCCACAGCGCCGGGCCGAAATTGACGATGTGCTCCTTGCCGCAAGGCTCGCACCGATAGGTGCGCATGTCATAGCCGCTCATGGTCGATTTCTCGATCCGGTCCATCTCGCGGCCGCAGTCCGGGCACCCCGGCAGCGACGGCTCCGCCGGCGGTGGTGGCGGCGGCGCTTGACGGCGCGATCTCGGCGAAAGCCAGGAGGGCCATTTCATCTGGGCGAAATCCGCGGGCGGGAACCTGACATTAGCGATTGCCGCGCCGGTTTGACAATGCCGCCGGGCGCCGTAGCATCCGCGCCATTCCCCCATAAGATCAACGATGGTGCCATGATTATCGATTGCCACGGCCACTACACCACCGAACCCAAGGACCTGCACCGCTTCCGCAAGGAGCAGACCGCAGCCGCCAATGCCAAGAACAAAGCGGCGATGCCGCCGCGCGCCGCGCTCAAGCTGCCCGACGACGAGATCCGCGAGAGCATCGAAGGCAACCAGCTCAAGCTGCAGCGCGAGCGCGGCACCGACCTGACGATCTTTTCGCCGCGCGCCTCGGGCATGGGCCACCACGTCGGCGACGAGAGCGTGTCCACCGAGTGGTCGCAAATCTGCAACGATTTGATCGCGCGCGTGGTTGACTTGTTTCCGAAAAACTTCATCGGCGTCTGCCAGCTGCCGCAATCGCCCGGCGTCGATCCGAAAAACTGCGCCGCCGAGCTCGAGCGCTGCGTGCGCATGGGCTTCGTCGGCTGCAACCTCAATCCCGATCCGTCGGGCGGCTACTTCAACGCGCCGCCGATGACCGACAAATCGTGGTTTCCGCTCTACGAGAAGATGATCGAGCTCGACGTGCCGTGCATGATCCACGTCTCCGGCTGCTGCAATCCGGCGATGCACACCACGGGTTCGTATTACCTCAACGCCGACACCATGGTGCTCATGCAGGTGATTCTGTCCGACCTGTTCAAGACGTTTCCAAAACTGAAATTCATCATCCCGCACGGCGGCGGCGCGGTGCCGTTCCATTGGGGCCGCTTCCGCGGCATCGCGCTCAACAACGGCAAGCCGGAGCTCGCCGAGATCATGGGCGACAACATTTTCTTCGACACTTGCGTTTACCACCAGCCGGGCATCAACCTGCTCACCGAGGTGGTGCCGATCAACAACATCCTGTTCGCATCCGAAATGGTCGGCGCGGTCAAGGGCAACGACCCGAAGACCGGCTTCGGCTTCGACGACACCAAGCGCTACATCGACAAGGCGCCGATCAGCGAAGCCGACCGCAAGAAGATCTTCGAAGACAACGCCCGCCGCGTCTATCCACGGCTGAAGACGCGGGCGTCGGCGGCGGCGTAACGCGCGGCGCCAACGCCGCAGAAAGCACGGCGCAGCAGCCCGCTGTGCGCGGGAGGGATTGGACGTTGGCGAACTTAAGGAAAAAGTTGTCCAGGGAACGGCGCACCTCCCGCCGCGTCATCATCGGCGACTACGAGGTGGAGACCCGCGGGCTGGCAACGGGCTTCTGGACCGACCTCTATCATCGCGCGATGACGGTGTACTGGCCGGCGTTCTTCGGCAGCGCGGCGGCGATCTTCCTCATTCTCAATGCCGTCTTCGCCTTCCTGTACTGGCTCGGCGACAAACCGATCGCCAACCTCGCCGATAATCTGCCGGTGCCGTTGAGCATGTTTTATTTCTCCATCGAGACCTTGGCGACGGTCGGCTACGGCGACATGCACCCGCAGACCAATTATGGTCACCTCGTCGCCACGGTCGAAATCTTCACCGGCATGAGTTTCCTCGCCGTGATGACGGGGCTGATCTTCGCCCGCTTCTCACGGCCGCGCGCCCGCTTTGTGTTCGCCAGACATCCGGTCGTGGGCATGCGGCAGGGCCAGGAGACGCTGATGATCCGCATCGCCAATGCGCGGCACAACACCATCTCACAGGCGACGGCGCGACTGTGGCTCATTCGCGAGGAAACCACCAAGGAGGGCGATGCCATCCGCCGCTTCTACGAGCTGATCCTCGACCGCACCGAGCATCCGATGTTCTCGTTGAGCTGGACCCTGTTCCACGCCATCGACGAGACCAGTCCGCTCTATCGGCTGGGCCACGACCAGCTTGCCGCAGCCGATGCGGCGCTCATTCTCAACGTCAGCGGCGTCGACGACAATTCGGCGCAGCGGCTTTATGCGCGCAAGCTGTACTCGGAGGACGACATCCGCTGGCAGCACCGTTACATCGACATCGCCAGCGACTCGCCCGAGGGCCGGCTTGTTCTCGATTACACCAAGTTTCACGACGTCACGCCGCTGGAGGCGTAAACCGTAAGGCGGGTTAGCCGCCCTACGACCCTACCCCACGTCGATCACGATCTTGCCGAAATGCTGGTTGGCTCGCATGACGGAAAGCGCCTCGGCGACGTCGGCGAGCTTGTAGGTCTTGTAGATCGGCAGCGACAGCTTGGCGCTTTCGACCGCCGGCCAGAGGTCGGCGCGCATCAGGCGGACGATCTCGCGCACCTCTTCGGGCGAGCGGGTGCGGAACGTGACGCCGATATAATCGACGCGCTTGAGCGCGTGCTTGTCGAAGTCGAACTCGCCCTTGGTGCCGCCGAGCCGGCCGACATTGACGATGCGGCCGAGAATTTTTGCCGCTTCGAGATTGCCGTTGGCGACCGGCGCCGAGACCATGTCGACGATGAGGTCGACGCCCTTGCCGTCAGTGGCCTTTTTGACGTCCTCGGGCCAGTTCGGCTTGCTGGTGTCGATCGCGACGTCGCAGCCGTATTCGGCAAGCCGCGCGCGGCGCGCCGCATTGGTCGAGGAGCCCAACACCCGCGACGCCCCCAAAACCTTGCCGATCTGCATGCCCATCAGGCCGACGCCGGAGCTGGCGCCCTGAATGAGCAGCGTCTCGCCGCGCTTGAGCCGCCCCGCGGTGGCGATGGCGTTGTGCATGGTCTGCAGCGCCACCGGAAAGCACGCGGCCTGCTCGTAGCTCATGTTGTTGCCGGGAATGCGGTGGGCGCGGCCGGCATCGGTGACGGCATATTCGGCAAGACCGCCGCCCGACGAGGCCATGACGCGATCGCCCGGCTTGAAATCTTTCACCGCGCTGCCGACCGCCTCGACCTCGCCCGCGCATTCAAGCCCGATGCGCGCGCCGACGCCGCCGACCGGGCCGTGCTGAATGCCAGACGCCACGATCAGATCGGCGCGATTGAGGCTCGAGGCGCGCACCCGGATCAAAATTTCGTTCGGCGCCGGTGCCGGCTTGGCAATATCGCGGACCTCGATGCCCTTGTCACCCAGAACGGCGGCTTTCATGCAATCTCCCGTTATTTGATCATCTCGTTCGCCTCGCGGGCGACCGCCGGCGAGGTTGTCTTGTAGATATCGTTGACCAGTTTCTCGATCTCTTCGCCGGACACCGGTTGCACCTCCAGCTTCATTCTGGCAGCGTCATCCAAAAAATCCTTGTCGGCCATGGTCAGCATGAACGCTCTGCGCAGCTCGGCGATGCGCTCGTTCGGCACGCCGGGCGGCGCCGCGAGCGGCCGGCCCATCACTTGGCGGCCGAAAATGAGCCGCAGAATCTGCCGCTGCTCGTCCGTCTTGGCGAGATCGGTCACCAGCGGCACGTCGGGCAGATCGCGGTGCCTGGCGAGCGAGAATTGCATCAAAAAATTTGCCTTTTTCTGCTCGATCCAGTCTCGCCGCGTGGCCTTGACGGTGGACCACGGAATGCCGCAGCGGCCCTGCACTTCGCCGCGCTCCATGGCGAGGTTGATCTCGTTGCCGCCCGGATAGCCGCGCACGATCTTGAACCGGGCGCCGAACATGCGATCGAGCAGCGCCGGAAACTGGTAGGTGTCGTCGCCGACGCCGCCGGACGCACCGACGGTCAGCTCTTGCTTCAGCACGTCCTGGAACGTGGCGACGCCCGCCGTGTGCCACGCCACACAGACGCTGACTTCATCGTTGGCGCTGCCGATAAAGCCGAATTTTTGGCCGTCATATTGGGCCGCGTCGTTGCCGAGCAGCGGCTCGAATGCGGTGGCGCGGCTGACGGCGCCGATCACCGTGCCGTCGCGCGGCGCGGCGCTGGCGAGCCAATTGGCCAGCCGCAAGCCGCTCGCTCCCACCATGTTCTTCGGCACGATCGCCGGAACGCCGGCAATGTATTTGCCCATGTGGCGGGCGAGCAGGCGGGCATAGAGGTCGTAACCGCCGCCGACGCTGGAATTGATGTCGAGCTCGATCTGCTTGCCCTGATAGAACGGCGCTGGGGTTTGCGCCGCGGCGACAAGCGGCGCCAGCAGCGCAGCTGTCAGGACCCCGATCGAAGCAACGCGCGCGTTCATGATGGCTGGCCTCATTGCGGCTGAAAATTTGCCGCCTTGAGCAGCTTGGCGCTCCGCTCGAGATCGACTTTCAGATACTGCGCGAACGCCTCCGGCGTCTCCGCGGCCGGTTCGATGCCGAACGTGTCGAGGCGGCCCTCGGCGGCGAGCGCCTTCACCGCATCGTTGACCAAGCCATTGAGCGTATGCGTGAGATCGGCCGGCAAGCCCGGCGGACCCCACATCGCCCACCAGGCGCCGAAGTCGAGCTGCGGCAAGCCGGCCTCCACCATGGTGGGAATGTCCGGCGCCAGCGCGCTGCGCTTCTTGCCGGTGATGGCGATGCCGCGCACCGCACCGGCTTTCGCCAACGGCAACAGCGCGATCATCGCTTCGATCATCATCGGCACGTGGCCGCCGGCAACATCGTTCGCGGCCGGCGCAGTGCCGCGGTAAGCGATGATCGGGACATTGAGCCCGGCATATTGATTGAATGCCACTTCGGCGAGATGGCCTGGCGAGCCGAGCTGCGCGGTGGCGAACGACCACTCGTCCGGCTTGGCCTTGGCGGCGGCGATGAGTTCCTGGACGGTCTTCTGCGGCCGGGCAGGGGCGAGGATGTGCAGGAGCGGCGCTTCGCCGGCGAGCGCGATGGGCGTGAAACCGGTCAGCGGATCGTACGGCACGTCGCGCATGACCAGCTGTGCGGCGTTGTGGGTCGAGGCGTGAAACAGCACGGTGTAACCGTCGGGCGCGGCGCGGTGCACGTCGAGGCCGCCGATCGTGCTGTTGCCCCCGGTGCGGTTTTCGACCACGAAATGCACGCCGCGCTGCTGCTCGACCTTGGCGGCGATCAGTCGGGCGAAGGTGTCGACGCCGCCGCCCGGCGCCACCGGCACGATGATGCGAATGGTGCGGTTGGGAAAAGCCGGCTGCGTCCGCGTCGCGCGCGCCGTAAGCGTAAGGCCCGCCGTCGCCAAAGTAGCGGTAACGATCTCACGCCGATTCATCGCCGAGCTCCGCTGCGGCCACCGCCGCCCTGCCGCGTTGCGGGCAAGATCGATGCAGATATAGTGGAAAGAGGCAAGACCGGCTCAGGCAGCTTATGTCCTTCGGCCCATTGACCACGACCAGCGTCGGCAGCTTTCCGCGCCCGATTTGGCTCGCCCATACCAAGCGCAATCAGCTCAGCTATCGGCTGGAGGGCGATGAGCTCAAAACCGCCATGGACGACGCCATGGCGCTGGTCATCCGCGAGCAGGAGGAGCTTGGCCTCGATCTGCTCACCGACGGCGAGATGCGGCGGACGACTTTTATTTTTCATATCGCCGGCAGCTGGGACGGCGTCGATACCGAGCACCCGGTGGTCAAGGAAATCTATCGCAACCGCGCCGCCAATCGGCTGGTGCCGCGCATCACCGGCAGGATCGTGCGGCGCCGGCCGGCGGCGGTCGACGATTTGCGCTTCGCCAGGGCCCATACGGGGCGGCCGCTCAAGATGGCGGTGCCGGGGCCGATGACGGTGATCGACAGCGCCGCCAACGAATTTTACGACGACGAGGAGGAACTCGCGTTCGACATCGCCGCGGCGCTCAATGCCGAGCTGCGCGATTTGCAGGCCGCCGGCTGCGCGGTGCTGCAGATCGACGAGCCGGCGATGACGCGCTATCACGACAAGGTGCGCGCGTACGGCGCCGGCGCGCTCGACCGCTGCCTCGACGGCATCAATGTGCCGACCATCGTGCATCTATGTTACGGCTATCCGGGCGGCGGCGCGCTGCAGCATCAGTACCATTACGACGAGCTGTTGCCGCTGTTGATGGCAACGCGGATCGGCGGCTTCACCGTCGAGTTCGGCCGCAGCGCCTTCGATGCCAAAGTCTTGCAGCTCTGCGGCGACCGCATCGTCATGTTCGGCTGCATCGATCCGGGCGATTCGCCGGTGCCGCCCCGCGAAGCCGTCGAGCGCCGCGTCGCAGAGGCGCTCGAATGGCTCGACCCCGCCAAGGTATGGCTGGCGCCCGATTGCGGGCTGATGACCATCAGCCGCGCGCTTGCGCACGACAAGCTGCAGGTCATGGTCGAAGCGGCGCGCCGGCTGCGGGCGACACTGTAGGGTGGGTTAGCCGCGCAGCGGCGTAACCCACCATCCTTCGCCGCGCGTGCGATCGGTGGGTTACGCGCCTTCGGCGCTAACCCACCCTACAAATTTCCGCCCTTTGCTGATACTCTCGCGCGCATGAATCAAGCCGTCCGCCCGCAGAAAATCGCCGCCTCGGCATGCCCGCACGATTGTCCGTCGACCTGCGCGCTCGAGGTCGAGGTTTTCGACAAGCATACCATCGGCCGCATTCGCGGCGCCGCCGACAATCGCTACACGGCCGGCGTGATCTGCGCCAAGGTGGCGCGTTACGCCGAGCGCGTGCATCATCCCGACCGGCTCAAAGCGCCGCTGCGGCGCGTCGGCGACAAAGGCTCAGGACAATTCGCGCCGATCTCGTGGGACGACGCGCTCGATCTCGTCGCCGAGCGCTTCGTGCGCGCCGAACAAAAACACGGCTCCGAGGCGGTGTGGCCGTATTATTACGCCGGCACCATGGGCCACGTCATGCGCGACGGCATCAACCGGCTGCGCAACGTCAAGAAATATTCCGGCTATTTCACCACGATTTGCGTCAACCCGGCGTGGACCGGTTTCATCGCCGGCACCGGAAAACTCGCCGGCGCCGATCCGCGCGAGATAGCGAAGTCCGACCTGGTCGTGATCTGGGGCACCAACGCCGCCAACACCCAGGTCAACGTGATGACGCACGCCACCCGCGCCCGCAAGGAGCGCAGCGCCAAGATCGTCGTGGTCGACGTCTACATGAACGCCACCATGGCGCAGGCCGATCTGCCGGTGCTGATCCGGCCCGGTACCGACGGCGCGCTGGCCTGCGCGGTAATGCATTGCCTGTTCCGCGACGGCAAGGCCGACTGGGACTATCTCGAGCGCTATACCGACGCGCCGCGCGAGCTCGAGGCGCATCTGCAAAGCCGCGATCCGGCCTGGGCATCGCGCATCACCAGCTGCCCGGTCGAGACCATCGAGGCCTTCGCGCGGCTCACCGGCGAGAGGAAGCGCGCCTATTACCGGCTCGGCTACGGTTTTTCGCGCTCGCGCAACGGCGCCTTCAACATGCACGCCGCAAGCTGCATCGCCGCGGTGACCGGCGCCTGGCGCTACGAAGGCGGCGGCGCTTTTCACAACAACAGCGATATATTTCATCTCGACAAGGCGCTGATCGAAGGCACCGACGTGCGCGATCCGAAAATCCGCATGCTCGATCAGTCGCGGATCGGCCCGGTGCTGACCGGCGATGACGAAGCGCTGCAGGGCGGCGGCCCGGTCACGGCGTTGCTCATCCAGAACACCAATCCGGTCGCGGTCGCGCCCGAGCAGGAGAAGGTCAAGCGCGGCTTTGCCCGCGACGATCTGTTCGTCTGCGTGCACGAGCAGTTCATGACCGACACGGCGAAAGTGGCCGACGTCGTGCTGCCCGCCACCATGTTTCTGGAGCACGACGATTTTTATACCGCCGGCGGCAGCCAATACATTCTGCTCGGCCCGAAACTGATCGAGCCGCCCGGCGAGTGCCGATCCAATCACGAGGTGATCGGCGCCCTGGCGCAACGGCTCGGCGCCGCGCATCCCGGCTTTGCCATGACGCCGCGCCAGCTGATCGACGCGACGCTGCAAAAATCGGGCTGGGGCACGCTCGCCGACTTCGAGGCCAATCGCTGGATCGACTGCCAGCCGGATTTTGCCACCGCGCATTACCTCGACGGCTTCGCCTATCCGGACGGCAAATTCCGCTTCAAGCCGGATTGGTCGAACGTGCCGTTCGGCCGCTGGCACCGCAACGTGCCGCGGCCGGCGCCGATTCCGGTGTTGCCCGACCATTGGGCGGTGATCGAGGAGGCCGACGCCGAGCATCCGTTCCGGCTCGCCACCTCGCCGGCGCGCGGCTTTCTCAATTCGACCTTCACCGAGACGCCGACTTCGCTGTCGCGCGAGCGGCGGCCGGAGGTGATGATGCATCCCGAAGACGCCGCTGCGCTCGGCATCAACGACGGCGACCGGGTGACGCTCGGCAACACACGCGGCGCGGTGACGCTCCACGTAAAGCTGTTCGACGGCGTGTGCCGCGGCGTATTGATCGCCGAATCGGTGTGGCCGAATTCGGCCTACGCCGACGGCCGCGGCATCAATACGCTCACCGGCGCCGACGCCGTCGCCCCGTTCGGCGGTGCGGCGTTTCACGACAATCGGGTTTGGGTGCGCAAAAGCCTAAAGGCTTGAATAGCTCGATCAATTTAGCTATTATAGCTGGATGAAGACCGTCAGCATTACCGAAGCGAAGAATCGGCTCAGTGCCCTGATCGACGGCCTGAAGGCCGGCTCTTCGGTCCTGATCGTTGACCGCGGCCGTCCCGTGGCGCGCCTTGAACCGGTAAGGAATGGCGGCAAAGAGGATGATGATGGACGACTGGCTCGGCTGATCCGCAACGGCGTTGTTCGTCCCGGGCGCGGACGATTGCCGCGATGGCTGTTGACCGAGGAACCGCCGCGGCTGAAAGGCGGCGCATCGGCATTGGAAGCGCTTCTCGAAGAACGGCGCGAGGGCCGGTGAGATTCTGGGATGCATCGGCAATTGTGCCGCTTCTTATTGCCGAGCCATTGACCCGGCGTTTGCAGGAGCTTCTTAAAGAAGATTCCGAAATGTTCGTTTGGTGGGGTTCGCGCGTCGAATGCATGTCGGCGCTCACGCGTCGGGAGCGCGATGGCACTGCCGATGAGCAAATAATGACTCGTGCTTTGCATCGACTGCACGAATTCGAAATCGAATGGCAAGAAATCGATCCCAGCGACAGTCTCCGCGATACTGCAATCCGCTTTCTTCGCGTGCATCCGTTGCGCGCTGCCGATGCGCTGCAGCTTGCGGCGGCATTCTCCGCGGCCGAACAGCAGCCTTCATCGCTTGTGGTGGTTACGCTCGATGAAAGACTGGGAACAGCGGCGCGAAAGGAAGGATTTAGTGTAATGGACATCACTGCTGAATAGAGGTGTTCTGCAGGTTTGTAAGTCCGATTAAACGCCCGCGCCGGAGTACCGATGCCTTCATCCTTCCGCCAGATCATCAATAAAGCCGTCGCTGAAAAACGCTTCCTGGTCGTGCCCGGCGTTCATGACGCGCTGAGCGCCCGGCTCGTGCAAAAAATCGGCTTTGAGACCTATTTCATCGGCGGCTTTCCCGCCGTCGGCGCGCGCTACGGCGTGCCCGATGTCGGGCTCAAGGGCTTTGGCGAAATTTCCGCCGCGGTGCGCGACATCATGGCGGCCTGCGACCTGCCGGTATTCGTCGACGGCGACGACGGCTATGGCGACGTCAAGAACGTCGTGCACACGCTGCAGACCTATGAGCGCATGGGCGTGAGCGCGCTGCTGATCGAGGACCAGCAATGGCCGAAGCGCTGCGGCCACATGGCCGGCAAGAAGGTGGTGCCGGTCGAGCTGGCCGAAGCCAAGATCAGGGCGGCGTGCGCCGAGCGGCTCAACCCCGAGACCTGGATCCTGGCCCGCACCGACGCCCGCGCCGTCTACGACCTCGACGAGGCGATGCGCCGCGCCGAACGCTACATCCGCGCCGGCGCCGACGGCATTTTCATCGAGGCGCCGCGCTCGATCGACGAACTAAAACGCATCGGCCGCGCCTTCGACGTGCCGCAGATCTGCAATCCGCTGATGGGCGGCCACACGCCGATCCTGTCGATGGACGAGCTCGGCGAGCTCGGATTCCACTGCGCCGTGCTCGGCCTCGACACCGTCATGCACGCCGCCAAGGCGGTCGAGCGGGTGCTTCTCGACATGAAGTCCGGAAAATTCGCGCTGCGCAACGACGGCATGGATTTCGAGGAATACAAGGCGCTCGTCGGCTACGGTAAGTGGGAATCGATCGACGAACGGTTTGCGCCGAAGCAATAAGAGAATCTGCTGCTCGTCATGGCCGGCTCGTGCCGGGCATCCACGTCTTACGAGCTCAACGCCGTAAAGACGTGGATGGCCGGGACAAGCCCGGCCATGACGAAGAGAGCGCTTGGATCGAGAGTTACGCCAGCGCCGGCTCGCGGGCGGGCTGCGGCTTGACCGGATCTTTAAGCCCAAGAATGCGCCGCGCGTTGTCGTAGAACAGCTTCTGTTTGTCGGCGGCGGAGAGCGGAATGTCCTCGATCAGCTTCAGGCACGGCGCCGGGTCCCAGCACGGGTAATCGGTGCCGTACATGACATGATCGATGCCGTAATAGTCGATGGCGAACTTGATGCCGGCCGAGTGCGGCGAGACCGTATCGGTGTACATGCGCCGCATGTAGTCCTGCACCGGCCGCGGCAGTTTTGCCGCTTTCGAGTTCTTGTCCATGCGGCCGGCCTGGTACGGCAGCGAGCCGCCGGTGTGCGACATCACGATCTTCAGCTTCGGGTGCCGCTCCATCAGCCCGGACAGGATCAGCCGCATCGCCGCGACGCTGACCTCGATGACGCGGCCGAGGCTCAGATGCAGCGCGCCGTCGTAACCGTCGAGCATGTCCTGGAAGATCACGTCGGTCGGATGCAGGAACAGCGGCAGGCCGAGCTTCTCGCAATGGGCGTAGAACGGCTCGAGCCGCTCGGCATCGATGCGCGCGTCCTCGCCGACGCTGCCCGGCAGGTTGACGCCCATCAGCCCGAGCCGGTTGACGGCGTCGTCCACCACTTCGATGGCGGCGCGGGTGTCTTGCAGCGGCACCGCGGCGCTGGCCCACAGCCGGCCCGGATATTTCTTCTGCGCGCCGGCCATCTCCTCGTTCCACATCAGCGCGTAGTCGCGGCCTTCGGCAAGCGGCATGTCGGAGAACGCCACCGAGAACGGCCCGATCGAGCAGACCACGTCGATGTCGTGACCCATGCTCGCCATGTATTCGAACTGCTTGTCGAGATCGAACCACTCGGCCCAGGAATTGAGATGGCAGCCGCTGCCGGCGCGGCGCATGTATTGATAGCCGCCCTTGTTGTTGACGGCAGCTTTCGGATAGTCGCTGCGCTTGCACAGCTTGTCGAAAATCGACCGCGGCCACCAATGGAAATGCGAGTCGATGATGTGCACGGCGGCCTCCTGGCGAACGGCTTGACGATTCAACGATTTTAGTGACCCGGCCGTTCCCGGTCAACGCGCCGAAGATGTGGTCCTGGAGCGCCGATCACGTTTACGCTACGGTTAAACTGGCGGCCAGAATTGGCGGCACCAGGGGGGACACAATGATCGGTTGCCATAGCAATGAATCGCGCAACTTCGGCCAAATCGGCATCGCTGCAGTTGTAATCGTCCTGCTCGCCTGCGGCATCGCCGCGGCCAAAGACCTCAAGCTGACGCGCACCGCGAAATCCGGGGTCGAAACGCGCCTTGCCTATTCGGCGCACTGGGACAACAACACCTGCAATTCGCTGCCCAACAAGGTGACGATCTCCAAACAGCCGGAGCACGGCACCGTATCGATCAAGCCGGCGGAAGAGACGCTGCCGCAGAGCACGCCCGGCTCCGGCGGAACGGGCCCTTGCGCCGGCAAGAAGGTCCAGGCCAGCGCCATCATGTATCGCTCGAATCCGGGGTTCAAAGGCATCGACACGCTCGGTTATCACAGCGATGCCGGCATCGACGCCACCATCACCGTGACCGTCGAATAGGCGTGCTGCAGCGCCGACCCAGGAGGGCCGCAATGAGTGAGACGAGCGCAGCCGACCGGTTTCGCATCGCCGCCCGCATGGAGCGGCTGCCGCATTCGCGCTGGCACAACAAGATCCGCGTCATCGTCGGCGCCGTGAATTTCTCCGATGCCTTCGACGCGCTCACCGTGGCGTACGTGCTGCCGGCGCTGATCCCGCTCTGGCACATCGAGACTTGGCAGATCGGCCTGCTCATCTCGATTGGCTATCTCGGCCAAGTCATCGGCGGCGTGGCGTCGGGCGCGCTGGCCGAGAAATACGGCCGCGTGCCGCTAATGGTCGGCAACATCGTGTTGTTCTCGCTGATGAGCTTCGCCTGTGTGCTGGCGGGCGATTATTGGACGCTGTTCGCCTTGCGCTTCCTGCAAGGCATCGGGCTTGGCGGCGAGGTGCCGATCGCCAACACCTACATCAACGAGTTCGCCAAATCGGGCCGGCGCGGCCGCTTCGTGCTGCTGCAGCAGGCGATGTTTCCGGTCGGGCTGACCACGGTGGCGCTGGTCGGCACTTTCGTGATGCCGGTGCTCGGCTGGCAATGGATGTTCGTGTTCGGCGGACTGCCGGTACTGCTGGCGCTGCCGATGATCAGGGTGTTGCCGGAATCGCCACGCTGGCTGGCGAGCCGCGGCCGCGACGAGGAGGCCGATCGGGTGCTGACGCGGATCGAGACGCTGGTGACTGACCACGGCGCCGTGCCGCTGCCTGCAATCCCGACCGGGGTGCCGCCGGCCGCGGCGGCGCCAGCGCGCTTCGGCGAACTGTTCCAGGGCATCTATCGCAAGCGCACGCTGTCGCTCTGGGTGCTGTGGTTCTGCGCTTATCTGTTGACCTATTCGATCACCGGATGGCTGCCGAGTATCATGCGCACGGTCTATCATTTGCCGATCGCCCAATCGAACCTTTACGGCTTCGTCGTCAGCTTCGTGGGACTGTTCGTCCTGCTGCTTGCCGCGTTCACCATCGATCGGATCGGACGCAAGGTGGCCTATGCGGGCGGTTTCCTGCTCGGGGCGGTGCCGCTCTTCATCGCCGCGTTTACGCCGAACCTCAGCGCGCTGGCGCTCGGCGTGTTGGCGACGCTGGCGTTCGCCGCCATGGGCATGATCCCCGGCTCGCTCGGCATGTACACGGCGGAGAATTATCCCAATCACATGCGCGCCATCGGCAGCGGCGCATCCAGCATCGCGCAGCGGCTGTCGTCGGTGGTGGGGCCCTATATGGTCGGCCTGATCCTGCCGGTCTATGGCGTCGGCGGCGTGTTCAGCATGTTCGCCGTGTTCGCGGTGCTCGGCGGCCTCACCGCCGCGCTGTTCTCGATCGAAACCGCGGGCAAGACGCTCGAACAGCTCTCGCCGACGGCGCGGCCTGCCTGATCCGCTCCTCGGGGAATCCACAAATTAGAGTTCGCCAAATGATCATCGACTTTCACACCCACGTGCAGACCCCCGAGCAACAAGCCGCGCCGTTCTGGCAGGGCCGCTGCCCGATGACGATCGAGAACGTGCTCGAAGCCCAGCAGGAGGCCGGCGTCGACGCCACGGTGGTCAGCCAGCCGATCCACGAATTGCGCAACATGGATCGCGACCAGCAGCTCGACACCGTGCGCAAGGTGAACCGCTACATCGCCTCCTTGCAGAACAAGCATCCGACGATCTACGGCATGGCGTCGGCGGTGCCGAGCGGCGACGACGCGTTCCTGCGGGAGTGGGAGCGCGCCATCAAGGAAGACGGCCTCAAAGGCGCCTGGATCCTGTCGAGCCTGCCCGGGCATTATCCGGACGACGACGAATGCCTGCCGTTCTTCCAGCTCGCAACCGAGCTTGACGTACCGGTCGTCATCCATCCGCCGGCGGTCGGCTTCGGCGAGGAGCGGCTCAAAGAGTATCGCCTGGCCTCCAGCGTCGGCCGGCCGATGGACAATGCGCTGGCCCTCGCCCGGCTGATCGTGCGCGGCATTTTCGAAAAATTTCCGACGCTGAAGCTGGTCGGCACCCATCTGGGCGGCGGCATCTGCGAGATGATCGGGCGCATGGACTACGCCTACAACCTGCAGGACGAGGCGTATTTCCTCGGCTCCTACGAGCCGATGCTGATCAAGCACCCGCCGAGTCATTACCTGAAAATGATGTATCTGGAATCGACCTGCTATCACCCGCCGGCGGCGCGCTGCGCGGTGGAGACGGTCGGCGCCGATCGTTTCCTGTTTGGCACCGACGCACCGCCGCTCAAAGTGCTGAAGAAGCAGGGCGTCGAGCTGATCAAGAAGATCGCACTGCCCGCCGCCGACGAGGCCAAGGTCTATGCCGGCAACGCCAAGCGGCTGTTGAAGATCTAAAAATTCGAATGGGCGCCATACGAGAATGCCTCGACGACGATTTTCCGGCAATCCTTGCCATCGTCAACGCCGCCGCGGAGGCTTACCGCGGCGTGATCCCGCCTGATTGCTGGCATGATCCTTACATGTCCGGCGATGAACTGCGGGCCGAGCTCGCCGCCGGCGTCGCGTTCTCCGGTTATGAAGCCGACGGCGGCCTGCGCGGCGTGATGGGACTTCAGACGGTCCGCGACGTCGATCTCATCCGCCACGCCTATGTGTTGCCCGACAGCCAGCGGCGAGGCATTGGCGGCGCGCTGCTTCGGCAGGTGCGGCGGCAAAGCACGCAGCGCATGCTGGTCGGCACCTGGGCGGCCGCAACATGGGCGATTGATTTTTATCAACGCTACGGTTTTGTGCTGCTCGCGCCAGCCGCGAAGGCCAAGTTGCTGAAGACGTATTGGACCATCCCGATGCGGCAGATCGAAACCTCGGTCGTGCTGGCGAGCCCGCCGCTCGATGATCCGTGGCATCCCGGCCGCGGCCCCAACAGGCCGGCTTTGCCGCATGGCAAACGGCGCTGATTTCTGTAATGGTTTTGCCAATCGCTACAACCCTTCACGCCTTGGAGAAGACCATGACGCGCCTGACCCGTAGACATCTCCTAACGGCTGCAGCCGGCGGCGCGACACTGCCGTTAGCGGGTGCACTCCGGCCAGCGCGCGCCGCCGAAAGCCTGCGCGTCACCAAGGTGGTGCCGTTTGCCTGGACCTTTACGCCGCTCGATATCGGCATCCAGGAGGGCATCTTTGCCAAGCATGGCGTCACCGTCGAAGCCTCGGCCTCGTCAGGCGACGCCAAGCTGCAGCAGCTGCTCACCGCCGGCAGCATCGACATCGGCATCGGCTCCGGTCCCGGCATGGCGTTTGCCGTCAAAGGCGTGCCCGCCAAAGCGGTCGCCGAAATGTACGGCCCGCCGCGCAACATGGCGGTGATGGTCAGCTACGACTCGCCGATCAAAACCGTCGAGGATCTCAAGGGCAAGAAGATCGGCTGCACGACGGTCGGCTCGCTCACCGCCTGGATCGGAGAGCGCATCAACGAGAAGAAAGGCTGGGGCAAGGACGGCATTACGGTGGTGGCGATCGGCGGCATGCCGCCGGCGCGCGCCGCCATGAAGACCCATCAGATCGACGGCTATATCGGCGCGCTCGAGACCGGCTACAAGCTCGAGGCAGAAAAGGAGTGGCGCGTCATCACCACCGGGCCGCAGTTCGTCGATCATTTCATCACCCACGTGCTGTTTGCTCGCGACGAACTGGTGCAAAAGCGCCCGGACGCGGTGCGCGCCTTCCTGCAGGGCTGGTTCGACACCATCGCCTACATGAAGGCGCACAAGGACAAGGCGGTGGAGATTTCGGCAAAAGTTCTCGATTTCACGCCGGAGGTCGCATCGCGCGTCTATGACGAGCAGATCGGCGGGTTCTCGACCGACGGCACGTTCGATCCGCAGGGCGTGGCGACCTTGAAAGAATCGTTCATCCAAATGGGACTGCTCAAGGAAGTCCCCGACGACAAGGCGCTGTTCACGACGCAATTCGTACCGGTGAAGGTCGGAACGTAGAGTTTCCGAACGGACGCGTTCGGCGTCGTCGGCGCCATGGACGATCTCGACGCCATCGTCATCGGCGCCGGCCATAATGGGCTCACCTGCGCGGCCTATCTCGGCATGGCCGGCTTGCGCGTGCGCGTCGTCGAGCGGCGCGGCGTGGTCGGCGGCGCGGCGGTCACCGAGGAATTTCATCCCGGCTTCCGCAATTCCACGGCGGCGTACACGGTCAGCCTGCTGCAGCCGAAGATCATCCGCGATCTGAATCTGCGCGGGCATGGCCTGCGCATCGTCGAGCGGCGCGCGCAAAATTTTTTGCCGCTACCGGACGGCCGCTATCTCGTTACCGGCGAAGGCCGCAGCGAGCGCGAGATCGCCAAATTCAGCGACAAGGACGCGGCGCGTTTTTCGGCCTATCAGGCCGAGCTCGGCCGCGTCGCCGACGTGCTGCGCGCGCTGATGCTGCGGGCGCCGCCCAACCTCACGCTGTCGAGCTTGCCGCGCTCCATGGGCGAACTCGGCAAGCTCGCTGCTATCGGCAAACGGCTTTGGCAGGCCGATGGATTCAAAGCGGCATTCAACCTGGTGCGCCAGTCCGCCGGCCAAATGCTCGACGGCTGGTTCGAGTCCGATCCGATCAAGGCGGTGCTCGGCTTCGACGCCGTGGTCGGCAATCTGGCGAGCCCCTACACGGCCGGCTCGGCTTATGTGCTGGTCCATCACATGCTGGGCGAAGTGAACGGCAAGAAAGGCGTGTGGGGTCACGCCATTGGCGGCATGGGCGCGATCACGCAAGCCATGGCCAAGGCGGCGGCCGCGCACGGCGTACGCATCGACGTCGACGCGCCGGTGCGCGAGATCATCGTCGAGCGCGGCCGTGCCGCCGGCGTCGTGCTCGACGACGGCGCAGCGATCCGCGCCCGCGCGGTGATCGCCAACGTCAATCCGCAATACCTGTTTTTCACGCTGTTGCCGCGCGAGGCGGTGCCGCCGGCGATGCACAAACGCATGATCAACTGGAAGGCCGGCTCCGGCACGTTCCGGATGAACGTCGCGCTCTCCAAGCTGCCGGATTTTGCCGCCCTCCCCGGCGCCGGCGACCATCTGACGGCGGGCATCATTCTGGCGCCCAGCCTCGCCTATATGGACGAGGCCTATCGCGATTGTGTCGCACACGGCTGGAGCCGCAAGCCGATCGTCGAGATGCTAATTCCGTCGGTGCTTGACGACAGCCTCGCACCGCCGGGCGCGCACGTCGCGAGCCTGTTCTGTCAGCACGTGACGCCGCGCTTTGCCGACGGCACGTCATGGGACCAACACCGCGAGGCCGTCGCCGACCTGATGATCGACACGGTCGAGGCCTATGCGCCGGGATTAAAGGCCAGCATCGTGGCGCGGCAAATTTTTTCGCCGCTCGATCTCGAACGTGTTTTCGGTTTGCCCAACGGCGACATCTTTCACGGCGCGCTCAGTTTCGACCAGCTATTTTCGGCGCGGCCGATGCTGGGTCATGCCGATTACCGCATGCCCGTCTCCGGTCTCTATCTGTGCGGCGCCGGCGCCCATCCGGGCGGCGGCGTCACCGGCGCGCCCGGCCACAACGCGGCGCAAGCGGTGATCGCAGATTTGGCGAGCAGATAAAAAAGCCGGACTTGGCCTCGTCGCGATGCGCCGTCGATTGGCAGGCAATCAAATCCGCTCCACCGCATCCAGCGTGAACAATTCGCCCGCTGGATTTTTGCCGAGCGTCAGTGTGGAGCGTGCATCGAGCTGATACGGCGGCACCGGCAGATTGAAGCGGGCCGGACCCGCATGGGCGCGGCCGGCCGGATCGTAACGCGACGCACAGCACGGGCAGACATAGCCCCCGATCACGGCGTCCGGCAGCGCTTCGGCGACAAAGCGCGGCACGCAGCCGCATGCGGTGCAGACGCCGACCAGCACGGCGTAGCGCGGATCGATCGAGCGATGCCAGTTGCGCGCGTAAGGCGGCTGCTGGCGCGCTTGCGAATCGGCGTCGATCAGCTGCGCGGCAAACGTTTGATCGCGCATCGCATCCAGCATGGCGGTCGTTCTATGCGCCACGAAAATCGGCAGCCGGTGCCAGAATACGATGCTCTGCGCGCCCGGATGGAGATCGACCAAATCGGCCGTGACAAGATCGCCCGCTGCGCGCGCCGCGGCGTCCGGATTCATGTGATCGACCAGCGGCCACAGTGCCGCGGCGAGGCCTGCTGCGCCGACCGAACCTGTCAGCACGTAAAGAAACGTGCGGCGGCTCGCTTGGCGGGGCGCGTTCGTCGGTGCTGCTGGGTGCATGGGTTGCGGGTGCTCGATGGCGCCGATGTACCATCAGCTTAGAGACGACGCGGCCGATCGGCAACGCGAAGTTCCACAGTCCTCTGCAAAGGCTGTCGACTGCGCCATTGCGAGCTTCCATGGCGCCGCATTTCACGCCAGATTATCGCGACATGACACGACAGGGCACGGCATGAGCACGAGTAGTTGGGACACGCAACGGGTGGCACGCACGGCGTTGATCGTGGCGGTCGTCGCGCTGGCCGTCTGGATGCTGTGGCGCTTTCTGCCGGCGCTGGCCTGGGCGGCGGTGCTCGCGATCGCCACTTGGCCGCTGCGGCAATGGCTGGCGCGGCGCGGCATGGGCCCAACCGCGGTCGCCAGTGTGCTCACGCTCGTACTCGCCGTCGTGCTGGTGCTGCCGTTGATCCGGCTCGGCGTCCAGGCGGCGCGCGACAGCGGCGCCGTCGTGCTGTGGGTGCAGGAGGTGCGCCAGCACGGCCTCGCCGCGCCCGAGTGGCTGTCGCATCTGCCCTATATCGGCGGTTCGGTCGCGGCGTGGTGGCAGGACAACTTGGCGCAACCGGGCGCGGCCCGCACCCTCCTTGGCCGCGCCGAAACCAGCGGGCTGGTCGGCTTCACCCGCACGCTCGGCCTCGAGCTTGCCAACCGGCTGACCGTGCTGGTGTTCACCGTGCTGACGTTGTTCTTTCTGTATCGCGACGGGCCAAGTGTCGCGGATAGTGCCGAAACCATCGCCGAACGTCTGTTCGGGCCGCCGGGACGCCACCTCGGCAAAGACGCCGTCGCGGCGATACGCGGCACCGTCAACGGCCTGGTTCTGGTCGGGCTCGGCGAAGGCCTGCTGCTGTGCATCGGCTATGCCGTGGCCGGGCTGTCGCATGCGGTGCTGCTGGGCCTCATCACTGCCGTGTTGGCGATGGTGCCGTTCGGCGCGCCGGTCATCTACATCGCCGCCGCGCTGTATCTGCTCGCAGCTTCGCAAACCACGGCCGCAATCGCGCTGTTCGTGTTCGGCACCGTCGTGGTGTTCGTCGCCGACCATTTCGTGCGGCCGATCCTGATCGGCAGCTCGACGCGGCTGCCGTTTCTGTGGGTGCTGCTCGGCATTTTCGGCGGCCTGGAAAGCTTCGGCCTGATCGGCCTGTTCCTCGGCCCGGCCATCATGTCGGTGCTGATCGCGATCTGGCGCGAGGGCGCGCAGGTGTAGCGCAGGGTCTCACGCCGATCCCCACACCTCGCGCGCGGTCTCGACCACCAGCGCAAGCTTTTTGATCTCGTCCGCGACCGTCATGGCATTGCCGCCGATGCCGGAGGAAAAGCCGCATTGCGGCGACAGCGCGAGCTGATCGAGCGGCGCGTGACGGCTTGCTTCGTCGATGCGGCGTTTCAGTTCGTCTTTGCTTTCGAGCTGCGGGCTCTTGGTGGTGACGAGCCCCAGCACCGCGACCTTACCCTTCGGCAGAAAGCGCAGCGGCGAGAAATCGCCGGCGCGCGGCGAATCGTATTCGAGGAAATAGCCGTCGACGCCGATGGCGTTGAACAAAAGCTCGGCGATCGGCTCGTAGCCGCCCTCGGCGATCCAGGCGCCGGCGAAATTGCCGCGGCACAGATGCATGCATACCGCCATGTCGGCCGGCCGGCCGGCGATCGCGGCGTTGAGCAGCTTGGCGTAGGTCGCCGGCAGCGTGTCCGGGTCCTCGCCGAGCGCGGCGACTTGGCGGCGCAATTCCGGATCGCACAGATACGCGAGGTTGACCTCGTCAATCTGCAGATAGCGGCAGCCGGCGGCCGCCAGATCGGCGATTTCGGCGCGATAGACCGCCGCCAGATCGTCGTAGAACGCCGCCATCTCCGGATAGGCGTGCGCATCGACGGCGGCACGGCCGCCGCGAAAATGCACCACGCTGGGCGACGGAATGGTGAGCTTCGGCGTCATCGTAGGCGGCGCGACCGAGGCCAGAAACTTGAAATCGTCGACAAAGATGCCGGCCGGCCGCGACAGCTTGCCGACCACCTGGAGCGATGGCGGCGTGTGGTCGCGGGCGCCGGCCGCCGAATGAAAGCGCACCGTCAGCTGTGACGCCATCGGCTTAACGTTGCCGATCTTGAGCAAGAAATCGCGCTGCCAGGAATGGCGATTGTATTCGCCGTCGGTGACGACCTTCAGGCCGATGTCCTGCTGCAGGCGGATCACGTCGCGGATCGCAACTTTCTGGATGCCGGCCAACTCGGCGGCCGGCATGGCGCCGCGCTCGGCAGCGGCGCGCGCTTCGATCAGCGCGTCGGGGCGGATCAAGCTGCCGACATGGTCGGCACGGAACGGCGGAATCTTGCGCTCGGGCATGGAGCAACCGACAACATTGGCGACGAAGCCGTCATCCATACTGGCGCTTGGCGCCGCACGGAAGACCCTCCACATTGATCGGCCAAATCGATTGTGCCAATGCGGGAAAATCGGGGCACGCCATGGATCTCAAACTGACCGGCCGCACCGCGCTGATCACCGGCAGCTCGAAAGGCATCGGCCTTGCGGTGGCGCAATGGTTTGCGCGCGAAGGCGTGAATGTATGCCTGGTAGCCCGCTCGGCCGAGGCCTTGGACAAGGAAGCCACCGCGATCGGGAAAACGACCGGCGTCGCCACCGCAACGCTTGCGGCTGATCTCGCCGAGGCCGCGGCGCGAGAGCGCGTTTTCGCGGCATTTCCCGATGTCGACATCCTGGTGAACAATGCCGGCGCCATTCCGGGCGGCACGCTGAACGAAGTCGACGAGGCATCCTGGCGCGCCGGCTGGGATCTCAAGCTGTTCGGCTATGTGGGCCTGACCCGGCTTTATCTGCAGTGCATGAAGGAGCGCCGCCGCGGCGTCATCATCAACATCATCGGGCTGGGCGGCGAGCGGCTCGACGCCGGCTACATCGCCGGCGCCATGGGCAATGCCGGCCTGATGGCATTTACCCGGGCCATCGGCGGCTCGAGCCTCGACGACGGCGTGCGCGTCGTCGGCGTCAATCCCGGCCCGGTGCTGACCGAGCGCATCGAAATTCTGGGCCGCAAGCGCGCGGCGCGCCTGCATGGCGACGAAAACCGCTGGAAGGAAAGCTTTGCCCGCATGCCGCATGGCCGGCCGGCGACCACCGATGAAGTTGCCGCCATGGTGGTGTTTCTAGCCTCCGACCACTGCGCCTATGTCAGCGGCACCATCGTCACCATCGACGGCGGCCTAGCCCATCGCGGCGGCATGCCGTAGGCGAGCACGCAGCTCACTCTAAATCGTCATGCCCGGCCTCGTGCCGGGCATCCACGTCTTCTGGCTCGCAGTGAGCTCAAAGACGTGGATGGCCGGGACAAGCCCGGCCATGAAGCTTACTCGTGAGAGAAAAATAGAAACTATCCCCGTCCCCCGCCGGCGAGCACCGCGCGGGTGGCGCGGTCGGGGCCGAAATCGTCGACACTGTCGATGGCGAGCAGATCGGCGAGCCGCGTACGGGCGCGATTGACCCGGCTCTTGATGGTGCCGACCGCGCAGCCGCAGATCGCCGCGGCGTCGTCGTAGGAAAACCCCGAGGCGCCGACCAGGATCAGCGCTTCGCGCTGGTCCGACGGCAGCTTGGCGAGGGCGGTGCGGAATTCGTCGAACTCGACGCGGCCGGTCTGCTCAGGATGCGATTTGAGCGTTTCGGCGTAACGGCCATCAGCGTCTTCCACCTCGCGGCGCCGCTTGCGGTATTCGGAGCGGAACAGGTTGCGCAAAATGGTGAACAGCCAGGCCGGCATGTTGGTGCCCGGCTCAAACGAATCGATGTGGGCGAGCGCGCGCAACAGGGTTTCCTGCACCAGATCGTCGGCGCGGTCGATATTGCCGCACAGCGATATGGCAAAAGCACGCAGGCTCGGCACAGTGGCGAGCACCTGATCGCGGATCGCAGGATCGAGCTTCATGCGATGCCTCGTGAATGTTTCTCGGACGCCAACTCAGCCTTCGTCGCCCAACCGGCGCACCAAGTCGGCCAGGTGCGACGGTACGCCCTGGTTGACGTAGGAGTTGTACATATTGCGCAATAGCTCACCGATCCGGGCCTGGGCTTCACGGCCCAGGCGTATCTCGGGTCGATGCGGACGCTTGGCCATGGATTCCGGGTTCTCGGAGGCGTCGGCGGTGGGTTCTACGGCCTCGACATTGGTCTTGTGACTTTTCATGGCTTCACTTTTCCCCATTCGCCCGTGCAACTTAAGCCCGACACGGCCCTCTTTCGACTCGTCCATGTGGCGGCCCGTTCCTCAACGGTGAACCCCATTTCTCCAAACCACTCTTGGCCCTAACGCGCCGCCGGGAGGCGGGTTCCGGTCAGGGGAACGAATTTTCGGAACTTTCTCTGGCGGCAGGCGTTTTTATCGTTAGATTCCGGGCCTATTGGAAGGGGAGGGTTACCCTTGTCGACATCGCAAGCTGTACTGCAGCAACTGCCGTTTTTGCGTCGTTATGCACGCGCCATGTCGGGTAGCCAGGGATCTGGCGACGCCTATGTGGCGGCGACCCTCGAAGCCCTCATCGCCAACCCGCAAGTCATTGATTCGGCGTCCAGTTCGCGGGTCGGCCTGTACCGCCTGTTCACCAAAATCTGGAATTCGGTGCCGGTCAACGGCAAACCTGACGCGGGCGTTGCCGTATTGCCGCCCGAGCAGCATCTCACCCAGATCACCCCCCGCCCCCGCCAGGCCTTTCTGCTGGTGGCGCTCGAAGGCTTCTCCGAGGAGGACGCCGCCGAGATCCTGGACTGCGACCTCCCGACGCTGCGCGGCTTGGTCGAGGAGTCCGGCCGCGAGCTTGCCGCGGAGATCGCCACCGACGTCCTCATCATCGAGGACGAGCCCTTCATCGCCATGGACATCGAGACGCTGGTCGAAAGTCTCGGCCATAACGTCATCGGCATCGCGCGCACTCACGCCGAAGCGCTGGCGCTCGCGCGCAAGAAACGGCCCGGGCTCATTCTCGCCGACATTCAGCTCGCCGACGGCACGTCGGGCCTCGACGCGGTCAACGAGCTGTTGAGCTCGATCGAGGTGCCGGTGATCTTCATCACCGCCTTCCCCGAGCGCTTCCTCACCGGCCAGCGGCCTGAGCCGGCCTTCCTGATCGCTAAACCGTTCCAGCTCGCGGTCGTATCGGCGGTGATCAGCCAAGCCCTGTTCTTCGGCCGCAAGGCGCGCAAGCGCGAGCGGCCGAGCGAACGCCACGCCACCGTGACGCCGCACTAGAGCACGCTTCCGCGCCGCTTATTCCGGCTGAATTCCGGCGCGCTTGATGACGTCCCGCCACTTCTCCGCATCGCGCGCGATCATCTGCGCGAACTCGCTCGACGTGTAGACGAGCGGCGCGCCGCCGACTTCGGCCAAGCGGGCCTTGATGCCGGCATCGGCCAATCCGGCGTTGACCTCGTCATTGAGGCGCTCGACGATCGCGGCCGGCGTGCCGTGCGGCACGCCAACCCCGGTCCAGGACTGCACCGCGAAGCCCGGCAAGGTCTCGCCGGCGGCCGGAACGTCGGGCAGCGCCGGCGACCGCTTGGTCGATAGCACTGCCAAGCCGCGCACCGCGCCGGCACGGATGTGCGGCAGCGAATTGGGCAGCGCATCAACGCCGGCCTGCACGCGGCCGCTCATCAGGTCGGTCAGCATCGGCGCGCCGCCCGGGTAGGGCACGCGCACGACTTCGATGCCCGCCGTCATGGCGAGAAGCTGGATCGCCAAGTCGCTGATCGTGCGCGCGCCGAACGAGGCAAAATTGAGCTTGTTCGGATTGGCCTTGGCGTAGGCGATCAGCTCGCCGAGGGTCTTGGCCGGGACCGCAGGATGCAGGTCGATGACCAGCGGCAGTTCGGCAAGTCCGGCCACCGGCACAATGTCGCGCCCAAAATCGAAGGGCAGCGATTTGTAGAGCCACGGATTGATGACATTGGTGGTGAAGATGAAAAGCAGCGTATAGCCGTCGGCCGGCGCATTCACCGCCGCCTGCACCCCGATATTGGTGCCGCCGCCGGGCTTGTTCTCGACAACGAATTGCTGGCCGAGCCGCGTCGACAGCCACTGTGCCAGGAGCCGCGCCACCAGGTCGGTGGTTCCGCCGGCGGGAAACGGCACGATCCACCGCACCGGCCGCGACGGGTAGGTTTGCGCGCGCGCGTTCCTTGCAAATGCCGAAGCGGCGCCCGCCGTTCCAGCCAGCCGCAGCAAATGTCGGCGTGACCACATGGCGCCCTCCAACCTTGCTTGCTGATGAGCCAAGCTTCACCCAGGGCAAGGGTATTGGCAAGCACCGCGCCCGCCCTTGTCGGGCCGCCGGTTTGGCGAACAACAAAAACAAAAACAAGGGCGCAGCCGATCGGCATATCGGCTGCGCCCAACTTGGCCGGCCAAGCACGGGGGGAGGGGGGAAAGGATGGCCGGTCCGCCACAACAAAGCGCGACCGCGCTGTTTGTTCCGGCCCGACACGCCATCCCGGCTGCTGAATTTTTTCTCACGGACCGGGCGCCGACCGGGCCAAGCTCCCATCACGAGCGAGTGAGAACATAGAACCGGCCGGAACCATCGCGGCACTCATGACGTTGTGCCCCCGGTGTCGATCGGTTCGGGGGGCCTTTGGCGTACGCATACACGGATGATCGTTACGACGATCGTTCGGCGTTTTCGGAGATGCTCCGATGGCCAGGCTTGTTGCTCTTCGTCTGTATCCTCGCATCATGGGCGCGTGCGCGATCCTTGCGCTCGCCGTCTTTCTGGTCAGCCTTGATCCGCTCTTGGGCGCGGTGCCGAGCGTCGGGACCAGCGCCAGTGAGCGAATCTCACCGCTCTCGGTGAACCGCTTGCGCAAGGGCGACCGGCTGCCGCTCGTCCATCCGGGCACTTTCGACAACCGGAACAACCCGGGCGCGTGGCGCGGACAGCCGCTGCCGGGCGGCCTGCAGACCCAGGAGCGAGCGCCGCTCGGTTGCGATCCGGCCTTCAGCCCGGTGTCGTCGCCGGCGAAAGTGGTCGTTTACGGCCGCTGCATGACTTAAAGCGCGATTGCGCTGTTTGAGCACCATTTGCACTCATTGATCTGCCCCGGATCTGCCCCGCCCGCTTCCCTCGGTTTTTTGCTGACGGCCTTGAACCTTTTGCCGCCGGCGCGCGACTAACAATCGTGTCGGGCGGAAAGCGTCTATCGCGTGCGCATTTGCGCCCTCGTTGCCGCGTGTTTGACTCAAATCAAGGCATAAGGCGGCGCGGAACTTTTAATGACTTGCGCGATTGGTAAACGGCAGTGTTCAGCACGGGGGACTGTATCATGTCAGCGAACGTCTCCGGCCGCTTCTGCGGCGCATGCTTGTTGTTTGCAGGCCTCTTCGCCATGCCGGCGGCTCCGGCCGCAGCGCAAGCGCTGTCCTACGGTCCGGCCAATGCCGCGCCGGTCTATGGCTTCGCGCCTGATCAGGACGAGGCGCCCGCCCCTGCCCTGCAGCGCCAGGTCGTCGCCTATGGCGGCACCGAAGCGCCCGGCACGATCATCATCGATACGCCGCATACCTCGCTTTATCTGACGCTCGGCGGCGGCCGCGCGCTGCGTTACGGCATCGGCGTCGGCCGCGAAGGTTTTGCCTGGTCGGGTGTCGAGACCGTCACCCGCAAGGCCGAATGGCCCGATTGGATTCCGCCGAGTGCGATGGTGGCGCGGCAGCCTTGGATTCCGCGCTGGGTCGCCGGCGGCCCCGGCAATCCGCTCGGCGCGCGCGCGCTTTATCTCGGCCACACCGACTATCGCATCCACGGCACCAACGATCCGAGCTCGATCGGCAAGCACATGTCGAGCGGCTGCATCCGCATGCTCAATCAGGACGTGATCGATCTGTTCAGCCGCGTCCAGGTCGGCACCAAGGTGATCGTGCTGCCCGACAGAAGCACCCGGCAGGTCAGCTATGCGGCGCCGCGGAATGTGGCGGCGCAGCACGCCGCCGAGCCGCACGCTGCACTGCGCAATAGCGGCGCATTGTCGGGCGTTTATTAGATCGGCGAACGCCGCGGCCGCCCCGTCCGCCTCGCGGAACTGCGCGCTGTCGGCGATCAAGTTTTTATTTGCCAACCCTCTCGCAACCCCCTGAGCGCTCGGCCGTTTTATTTCCAAAGGGTCACGCCGAGCTCCGGCTGACTCAAAAAAAGTGTATTGCATGAGTCGGTCCCATTTGGAGAACTCGGCGCCCCCTCTCCCGAACGCCCGCTCGGCGGACGAAACAGCCAAACAGTTCTTTCCGGATTTCGCGACGCTGCGTGCCGCGCTCGACGGCGCGCGGATCGGCGCGTGGTCGTTCGACATCACCACCTGCAGATTGACCTGGTCGAGCAATCTTGAAGCCATGCATCGCCTGCCGCCGGGCAGCTTCGACGGCACCATCGACGGCTCCTTGCGCGCGGTTCATCCGGACGACCGAAAACGGGTCGACGACACGCTGCGCGAGGCGGTGACCACGCGGTCGGCTTTCAAGGTGCGCTACCGGTTGGCCGAGCAGCCGGACCAGCAAGAGTGCTGGCTGGAGGCGAGCGGCAGCGTGGCCTACAACGACGGCACGGCCGAACGCATGTACGGCCTGTGTTGCGAAATCTCCGAGCGAGTCGAACTCGAGGCCGAGCTGCGAAGCCGCGTCAAGCAGCAGGAGGCGCTGGCACAGCTCGGCGAGCGGGCACTGGCCGAAGCCGACCTCGAACACCTGCTCAATGATGCCGTGACGACCGTGGCGATGATGCTCGCGGTCGATTTCGTCAAAGTTCTCGAGCTCCTGCCCGGCAGCGACGACTTGCTGTTGCGCGCCGGCTTCGGCTGGAAAACGGGGCTGATCGGCTCGATCATCGCTTCGGCCGGACCCGGCAGTTACGCCCGCTACACGTTGGATTCGCCGCAGCCCGCGGTCACCGAGGATTTCGCCACCGAGACCCGGTTCCGCGTCGACGCTTATCTGATCGAGCACGGCTGCGTATCCAGCCTCAACGTGGCGATTGCCGGCCGCGACGAGCGCTTCTACGGCATTCTCGGCGTTTGCACCAAGAGCCGGCGCGCCTTCACTGCGCAGGAGATCGCGTTCCTCGGCGCCATCGCCAACCTGTTGGCCGGCGCCATCGCGCGGCGCCAGCTCGAAGAGCGCAACGAGCTGATGATCCGCGACATGCGCCATCGCTCGGGCAATCTGTTCTCGCAGCTCTTGGCGCTGTTTTCGCAGACCGCGCGCAATTCGAAAAGCGTCGCCGATCTCGCCGGCAAATACCGCGCCCGCGTGCTGGCGCTGGCCAGCGCCCAGCGGCTGATCACCGAGGGCGGCGGCAAATCGATCCCGATCATGGATCTGCTGTACACCTTGCTCGGCCCCTATCTCGACCACATCGCCTTCAGCGGCCCCAACGTGGAGCTCGAGCCCGACCCGGTGTTCAATCTCAGCGCCGCGCTGCACGAACTCGGCGACAACGCCGTCAAGTACGGCAGCCTGTCGCGGCCGAAAGGCCTGCTCGAGCTGAGCTGGGCGGTGAACCGCACCGGCCGCGGCGTCACGCTGGTGCTGGACTGGGTCGAGAAGAACGGCCCGGCGGCGCGGCGCCCGCGCAAGCTCGGCTTCGGCTCGCGCCTGATCTCGCTCGTCATCGAGCGGCAATTGAACGGCGAGGTCACGCGCAGCTTCAGCCGCAAGGGGCTCGCCGTCCACATGGTGGTGCCGCTTACCCGCGAGCGCTGGCCGACGCCACCGACGGCCGAGGGCGCGGAGCAGCAGAGAAGCGGCGCGCAAACCTTTCCTCCCCCGCGATAGCGGGGGAGGGGGACCATCGAGCGAGCCAACGGGTCCGGCCCGAAGTGGCCGGCCCGATGACAAGCTCCGCGAGCGATGATGGTGGTGGGGGTTCGGGACTCGGCGCAATTTTGTTGATGGAAGCGAAGCGGCGAGTCTGACGCTCTTCGTCATAATGAATCCTTCGCCGAAAACGAAGCGTCCAGGGCGGCACCCCCTCCACCATTTTGCTGCGCAAGACGGTCCCCCTCCCCCGCGCTTCGCGCGGGGGCGCATAAAGACAAGCACTCCCGTTCTCGCGATGCGGGGGCATCCGAGTTTTTGGCAAGGCACGGCACGAAAGCTTTGCCTCCCGGGCAAATAAAATGAGGGAGGCGGAGCGCCGACAGGCGCATACGCATTACAGCCGCGCCACATGCGCAGGCGTTACCGCCTGAGCACGCTTCGGGCGCGGCGCGCGCCACGCCATTGCGACGTTACCGCCGCAACGCGCTTCGGGCGCGCTCGCCTCTCGGCGCTCCACCGCGGCACTCGCCAAGGCTTTTACCTCTTGGCTCAGCTCCGGCTCCGCGTTTCCTGGAATTACCGGGTGCGAACGGGAGGACCCTCCCCGGCGCCAGTGCAGTGAGCTCCTCACAGGCCGGTCGTTGTGCCGGCCGATCGGTTGCCGAAGCCGCCCGGGAGCGGAGTGTGTGGCTCCGCGCGCAGGCACCGCACTCGCTCCGCCTTACAGGAGCACCCTCGCGAAAGGCATCCCTCAGGAGCGAGCGGCGCGCCCTAAACGCCATCGCCGAATGTTTGTCAACATCATCGTGCAGCGAGCGGGGGAGCCATTGATTCTGCGTCATTTTTTTATTTTCGGTCGGGCCACTGACCGCGACCATCGCCGCTCACTCACCCTCACGCGGGTCATGATTCGCAAGAGCGCAGAAAGGCGGATTACGCCTGCAGCCAATCCACCCTACGTGCCAGTCACGTCCGACCTCCGGCCTTTTGCGCCGTCGCCTTTTGCATTCTCTCAAGTCCGCTTGTGCTCCCCAATAGCTGACGTCACAGCGAGCATCTGATTTGTCAGCGACGTGCCAATAAGCGACGTCGGCGGGCAGTGTAGCAGCAGGCGGTAGGCCGAATTTGACGCCTATGTTGGTAAGGCGGCCGGCTCGCCTGTCACTTGTGCCGCCGGTTGTGGGTTCAGCCATCGATACAGCACGCCGCCGGCGGCGCCGCCGAAGAGGGGCGCGACCCAAAACAACCACAACTGCCCGAGAGCCCAGCTGCCGGCGAACAGCGCCGGTCCGGTGCTGCGCGCGGGATTCACCGACGTGTTGGTCACCGGGATGCTGATCAGATGAATAAGCGTAAGCGCAAGCCCAATAGCGATCGGCGCGAAGCCTGCCGGTGCCTTCCCATGAGTGGCGCCCATGATTACGAACACAAAGGCCAACGTCAGCACGACCTCCGTCACCAAACAGGAACCCAGGCTGTATTTGCCGGGCGAATGCACGCCGTAACCATTAGCCGCAAAGCCCGCGGCGAGGTTGAAGTCCGGCGATCCGCTGACGATGGCGTACAGGACGCTTGCCGCGATTATCGCACCCACAACCTGCGCGACGATGTATGGCACCACCTGACTGACCGGGAAGCGGCCGCCGAACGTCAATCCAATTGTAACGGCCGGATTAAGATGGCACCCGGAGACATGCCCTATGGCATACGCCATGGTCAGCAGCGTCAGGCCGAAAGCCAGCGCCACTCCGAGAAAGCCGATCCCGAGGTGAGGAAAGCCCGCCGAGATAACCGCGCTTCCGCAACCCCCGAACGTCAGCCAGAATGTGCCAATCGCTTCTGCCGCAAGCTTTTTGATATCCATTTCGTCCTCCCTTCCGGTTGAAAAGCCCATACCGTAGGTCAACCCGAAACAGGCGATGTCTAGATGGCCCAACCTTTGAATCGCTGGTTGTCTAGGAATTCGTCTCGGTCGCTGAAAAACCTGCAGTAGAGCATACCAGCTCTAAGTATAGCGGTCTTTTGATCTTGCGGGGGGGGGGTCGACACGCCATCTTTCACAGCGGCATCAACAGCGGCACGCGCGGCAAAACCGCGACAGAATCCGACAAGCAGCGGCATGTCGGCTTTATCCCCAAAGAACGACCAATTCGCCGACATTCCCACACCGACGCTTCGTGCCAATAAGCGACATTTCGCACGTGCCGATCCAGCGCACATTCTGAACGTAAAAAGCCCCGCGCGAGGCGGAGCTAATTGGTTGTTGTGAGGAACATGCAAATGCGCGGGCTTACGCGCTCAATGGCAAACACCCTGCGCTCGCGCAGAGTGGTATGCGGCCTCGCCGGCGTCCCAGTTGGGCAGACCACCGGCAAGTATCGTCACGCCGCTACCCGATGGATTCGACCAGACCTCACAATATCCACTTTCGAATTGGACGACGGCGTAACCGGGCGACGCCGCGCCGCCGTAGTCGCTCGTCGGCGAGTAGCTGTAGAGGCCGGCGTAGCCGGAGCCGTACCCATACGAATTTGCGACACCGTATCCGAGGGCGGCGCCAGTCAAAGCGGCAGCGCCATAGCCATAACCACGGTAGCCCCAGCGGCCGCCATAACCCAAGCGGCCGCCGTAACCGAGGCCGCCGCGCCACCCTCTTACCCCGAGGCCCGCACGGCCAACACCGACACCAGGCCGGAAACCGAGACCTGAACCTACACGGCCGACGCCGACACCTGGACGGCCGACGCCGATTCGCGCGTCAGCAGGCGTAGAGGCAACAAGCGCCGCGATGGCCAGAGTTGCCGTGATGAACAAGGCGGGCATTGCCTTCGAGACCTTCGTCGTTCTCAAGATCGTTCTCATGTTTGGAACTCCATCATGGTCGCTCAATCACAATAGCACCGGCGCGGATCATTCTCCCATTAAGCGAAGAGCGATTGCGCATGTCTCAAGGTGTGGCAGGGACATACGTTCGGCACCGTCTGCTAACGCCGCTTGATGACGGCATCAGAACGACGAAAAGGCAATGCCGTAGCCGAAAAAGGCAATAGGAAAACCTGAGACCGTTGATATGGATACAGGTCTGCTTTAGCGCCAATAGCGTCCGTCAAAGTGCAGGGCGAATAGCGCGTAGACGGATCAGATAATCCGCCATTTGATCGGTAAATCGTGCGGCGGATTACGCCTGCGGCTCATCGGCCCTACGTGCTGCGCTCCTCGCAATGGCGCTTACGGATGCACGTCTTCGGTGAACCAGTCGGTCGGCAGGTCGTGGCCGGCGCCGTGTTCTTTGGCCTTGCGGTACAAGAGCGAACCGGCGGCGGCGAACTGGTAGCCGAGGCCGATATTGTTGATGAAGCAGGTGACCTCGCGCGCCGAGCGGCGGCCGGAGGTGCGGCCGGCGATCAGCTCGGGCAGCGTCGGCATCTTTTCGAGCGCGACGTCTTCGGCGACCTCCCAGCCGCGACCGTCGGCACTTTCGGGCACCACCAGATCCTTGGTGAAGACGTGGATCGGCCTTGTGTCGCGGCTGTGGATGACGACGCGGTCGGCGCGTTTGACGGCGGCGCTCTCGATTTCCGGCCGCTTGATCGAGCTTAAATGCACGCCGGGCTCGATCCAGCGTTCGAAGAATATTGGATCGAGGGTGTTGGTGGCGCACATCACGATGTCGGCGCCGCCGATCGCCTCCTCGGGCGAACCGACCGGCGTCACTTCGACACCGAGCAGCGCCGTCATGTCGCGCGTAAACGCTTCGCGGTTTTGGACGTTCGGCGAGAAGCAGCGGATGGTTTCGATGCCGCGCACCGCGCAGACCGCCATGAGCTGCGCGCCGGCCTGCCAGCCGGAGCCCAGAATGCCGACGCTTTTTGAGTCGGTGCGCGCCAGATACTTGGCGCCCAGCCCGTTGGCGGCGCCGACCCGCATGCGCTGCATGACGCCGTCCGGAAAGATCGCGAGCGGCTCGCCGTTCTCGGTCGAGAACAACAGCACCAGGCCGACATAGCGGCCGCCCGGCGCGGCGCCGACCTTCTCGCGCCGCACGTTGTTGCCCTTCTTCGGCCAAGTGACGATGTCGGAATTGATGCGCACCGCGCCGACGCCGAGTTTGGGGATGACGCCGTCCATCGATTTGAGGCTGTAGAGCGCGTCGCTCCGGCCGCTGGTCGGCGTGATCGAATCCGAGCGCGTGCGCGACACGCCGCGGCCCTCGGCGAGCTCCACGTAAGCCTCCTCCAGCACCGCGATGCAGTCCGGCATGGTGATCAGCTTGCCGACGTCGTCGTTGGAGAGAATCAGAGTCATTGTTTTTGCGATTCCTCAGATCAAAGCGGACAAAAACGATCGTTATCGGCTCACATAGTTGGGCGTGTGGCGCCGTCGATCGCAATGGCTGCAAAAACTTCCGAACAAATCAGCGTGTCAAGGGTGAAACCGCTTCGCGGCGCGCCGAAGGCGCGCCCTTGACACGCTGATTTGTTCGGAAGCAAGGCTAGCCATTGCGATCGACGGCTTTCTCTGATCGAGCGGATTACAACGATGCGCGCAGCATTCCGGTTCGCATGACAAGTTGAAAGCCGACGGTCTACCCCGCATGTGCCCGGGCGCGATCCGGCTGCGCCCCGGCGCCGCTCATCAAATCGAGCATGCGGGCCCAGGCCACCTCGGCGGTGGCGATCTCGTCGGCGTTGCGGCCTTTGTCGCGCGCCGGATTCTGGAAGCCGTGGCCGGCCTTCGGGTAGCGGTGGAAGACGTGCGGAATGCCGTAGCGCTTCAGCTCGGCCTCGAAACGGTCGACGTCGGCGGGCGACGGGTTGGTGTCGAGATCGCCGAAGAAGCCGTAGACCGGACAGCGGATGTTTTTCATCAGCTCGAACGGCGTCGGCGTGCCCTCGCCCCAGTGGGTCATCATGCCGCCGCCGTAATAGGCGACCGCCGCGGTGAAGACGGGCTTGGTGCTGGCGCCGAGGAAGGCAAGCCGCCCGCCCATGCAATGGCCGGCGATGAAGAAGCGGCGGCGGTCGAGGTCCGGCCGCGCCAGCGCGTAATCGGCGGCGGCGGCGATTTCGGCGATGACTTCGTTGTCCTTGAGGAATTTTTTGCAGTCGTGCAGCGGCACGTCCTTGGGGCAATGATGATAGAAATTCGGCACCACGGTCAGGTAGCCGGCCTTGGGAAACTCCTTGAAATAAGACGCGGTGCAGGCATCGAGCCCGCCGCGGTGAAACATCAACAGCACGGCGGGATGCGGCCCGGGCCCCGGCGGCACCGCGATGTGCACGTCCATCGAGCGCCCCGCGACGTTCAGATAAACGGTTTCGCCGTCGAATTTCGTTTCATGCATCGGTTAAGTTCCGCGGTCAGTGGATCAAGGCGTCGGCCTTGGCGATGATGGATGGAGAATAATCGAATGATTTTTCGATTATGGCCTGGAGCTGATCGCCCGGCAACGGCGAGAGATCGAGCCGCATGCGCGCGGCGTCGGCGACAAAGTCCGGATCGCTTAGCGTCGCCGTGAAGGCGGCGCGCAGCTCGGCGACGCGCGCCGCCGGCAGTCCGGGCGGCGCGGTCAGCGAGCGGCCGACTTTTTCGGGCTGCGAGAACAGTTCGAGGATTTGCCGCTCATCGGCATTGCGCCCGAGATCGACCATGCGCGGCACGCCCGGCAGGTCGGGCGCCGCGTCGAGACCGGTCTGTAACAGCACGTTGACCTTGTGCTCGCTCAACCAGTTGGCGCGAATGACGCGAAACACCGTCCACGGCATGCTCAGCGCCTCGACCTCGCCGCGCTCCATGGCGACAAGCCCGTCGCCGCTGCCCTTGTAGCCGGTCACGACCTGGAACTTGAAGCCAAGCAAGCGCTTGAGCATGGTCCAGCGCAGTTGCCCGGCGCTGCCGGTCGCGCACACGATCAGGGTTTTGCTGTACGCGTCCTCGATCTTCTGGACGGCAGCGTTATGCCAGGCGAACAGCACGGCGTTGTTGGCGATGATCCGGCCGACCCAGTTCATCTTGGTGACGTCGGCTTTGAGCTCCGGCACCCGGAACAGCTGGGTCTCGAAGATCGCCTGATCGAGCATGCCGATGGCAGTGCCGTCGCGCGGCGCCAGATTGTAGAGCTGGTTGGCGGCCAGAATGCCGCCGGCGCCCGGCATGTTGCGGACGACGACGTTGGGATTGCCGGGCAGATGCGCAGCGATATGGCGGGCGACCAGCCGGCTCAGCGCGTCATAGCTGTCGGCGCCGACGCTCGACGACACGATGATCTCGAGCGTCTTGCCGCGATAAAAATCTTCCGCGCACGCGCGCGGCGCTGCCAGCGCCGCGAGTGCGAGCAGCGCCGCGCCGAGACCTCCCATCAATCCACGGTGCATGGCGGGTGCCGCGACCGGCGGCGCTACTCCGCCGCCTGCTGGCCTTCCTCTTCGGCGATGGCGCGCGCCTCGATGGCGTCGATCTCGGCCTGGTCGAGTTTGACCAGAATGTTGGCCTTGTGCTCGATCTTGGCGGCGTCGTCGTCGGGACCGAGCAGCGGATAGGCGTCGCCGCCGCGGTCGCGCAGCGGCGGCGAATGCGACTCGAAGATCACTGCGGTTTCCTTGCCGCGATTCCACGCCCAATGCACCTTGTTGCGCGGGATACGCATGACGTCGCCGACCCGGCAGCGATAACCGCGGCCGTCGACGAAGAAATACATCTCGCCGGACACGATGTAGTTGATCTGCTCGCAGTCGTGCATGTGCGGACTGGTGTGATAGCCCGCGGCGCGTTCGGCGAACATGATGCTGGTGTCGGTGCCGTGCACCTTCTGCGCCCGGATCACCGAATTGCCGACCGCCGCCATCGCGACCCGCTCGGTCATCTTCACGTCGCGTCTGTTGACCCGGTAATTCGGCTTGTCCGACATGGTCGCTTTCTCCCCCTGCTGTTCTGCGGTTTTCCGGCGATATCGTCGGCAACCTTATCGCCGCCATGTGCTTGCGGCAATCGGCTGCCCGGCGCGCAAGCTTGCGTTGATGCAAGCGCTCGAACACAATCCGTCGCAAATGCGACACTGCCGCCTGAGCCGCCCTTGGCCGCACCAAAGAGGCAAACATGACGCAAGAACAAGAAGCCGATCCGTTCCGGCTGTTTCCGTACCAGGCGATCGTCGACCGGCCGCCGGTGAAGTGGCCGAACGGCGCGCGCGTCGCGGTGTGGGTGATCCCGAACGTCGAGCATTTCCACATCGAGATCGGCGGCCAGGCGCCCGCGCCCGACATCCGCAACCATTCGCGGCGCGACTACGGCAACCGGGTCGGGGTGTGGCGGATCATGGAGGTGCTGACGCGGCACGGCGTGCGCGGCACGGTTGCGCTCAATGCCGAGGTCGGCCGTTTCTATCCGCGCATCATGGAGGCGATGGCGGAGCTCAAGTGGGAACTGATGGGCCACGGCCTGACCAACTCGGTGCTGCTCGCCGGCCTGTCCAAGGAGCGCGAGACCGCGGTCATCGCCGAGACGCGCGCGGTGATCGAGCAATGGGGCCAAAAAATGCGGGGCTGGCTCGGCCCCGGCCTGACCGAGACCTGGCACACGCTCGATCTGTTGCGGGGGCACGGCGTCGATTACGTTTGCGATTGGGTCAACGACGACCTGCCCTATCGCATGAACAACGGGCTTTATTCGATTCCCTATTCGATCGAGCTCAACGACATGCCGCTGTTCAACAATCCGAGCATCGGCATCGACGAGTTCTACCGCCGCATCTGCGAGACCTTCGACGTGCTCCATGACGAGGGCGGGCGCAGCGGCCGGGTCATGGCGATCGCGCTGCATCCGTTCCTGATCGGCGCGCCGCACCGCATCCGCACCCTCGACCGCGCGCTCGGCTACATCGCCGCGCATGGCGGCGTCTGGTTCGCCACCGGCTCGGAGATCATCGACGCCTACCGGGCGCAGGAGCGGTCGGCGTGACGCGCCGGCGCGCCGGCGCGCCGAGCTGATAACAGCGCTCGCAATTTCTGACCCGTCATGCCCGGCCTTGTGCCGGGCATCCACGTCTTGAGCGAGCCGAAGACGTAGATGGCCGGGACAAGCCCGGCCATGACGATTGGTGAGGCAGAATCAAGCGCCAGTCCAGCGGTCACGCATCCCTTGGATCGCGCGCCTTACGGATGCGCTCGGTGTAGACGATGGGCGTGAGCCCGAACAGGTCCCAGCGCGTCAGATAGGCGAGCAGGAACGGGTGGCAGCCGTGCTCGAACAGCCAGGCGACGTCGCCGCCGAGCAGCGCCTTGCGCTCCTCGTCGGACAGATCGCGCCGGGCGATAGCAGCCGCGGGATCGCGCTTGACCGCCTCGCGAAAGGCGAGATCGTGCAGCGCGTCGCGGCAGATCTTGTTGACGGCGTAGGTGCTCATATTACCCGGTTCAGTTCCAGCGCCACGCCGCGAAGGCCTGGCCGTGGTCGTTCTGCGGCAACATCGTCACCGGCTTGCGCGCGCCGATCACGCCGAGCATTGCGATCCAGTTGAGCAGTTCGCCGCCGATATTGCCGGCCCGCTGCATGCGCGCTGCCGTCGATTCGGCGATCAGGTCGCCGATCCGCACCTGCGCCAGCAGGTCCTGTATGTGCTGCGACCATTGCGGATCGGGCGTGCAGGCGGCGCGGTCGCCGATTGGAATTTTCGGACCGCCGATCTCAAGCGAGAAGCTGCCGCTGCCGATCACGGCGACGCGCTGCTTCTGCGGCCAGCTCTCGACTGCGGCGCGCACCGCCTCGCCGAGGGCGAAGCAGCGCCGCGCCTGCGGCAGCGGCGGCGCCAGACAATTGATAAACACGGGGAGCACGGGAATTCTCATGTCCGGCGTCAGAAAGTGCAGCGGCACCATGACGGCATGATCGACGTCGAAGTCCTCGACCAGCGATATATCGAAGCCGCGCTCGATCGCACTGGTGCGGATGTGCGCCGCCAGGGCGCCGGCAACCGCCACCTTGTAATGCCGCATCGGCGTCTGGTCGTTGGGGCCGGCGGTTGCGTCGGCGATGCCGATCGCGAAGGTCGGAAAATTATCGAGGAAGAACGTATTGAAGTGATCGTCGGTGAAGATGAGCAGCACGTCCGGGGCGACGGCCTCGATGTGCCTGGCCATTTCGGCATAAAAACGCGCCGTCTCGCAGTGCGGCCCCTCGCGCGCGACCAGCGCGGGAGCGCCCGGATTATGCGGCATACCGAATGCGGCTACGATCTCGGCCATATCGCTTGACTCGAACCGTTCATGCCTGCGGCGGCGCCGCTGCCTTTCACCGGGCGAAAATATCCGATGCACGACGCGGGTGGAACAGCGCCCTGCGCGCGCGGCCTTGATAATATTCCTAGCACAGCGCGCCCGGCGCGACGCACCGGCGCTTCAATCAGCAAAAGGCAAAGCACCGACCGCGACCGTGCCGAATGGCACGGTCGGCGGTCGCGCTCTGTCAAAATGCAATGCTGTAAAGCTTAGGAACGGGAGTCCAGCGAGAGTCCGATGCTGAACGCCTTCTGCCGCGTCGCGCCTTCGGTCCGCTTCAATTTCTTGGCGATTCTCGATGCGGGTGTCTTCCGCTTCGCCATGGTCTTGAGGTCGCGCACTTCACTCGAAGTCCACGCGCGCCGTTTCTTGGTCCGCTTAGCCATAGAACCTCCCTTGCAAATGCAGGTGATGTGTATCCCTTACGGGTGCGAAAGAAAAGCAAAAAGACGAATGGAGAACATGTTGGATACGAGCAACCCATCCGCCGCGACGTTGTTAGGTTCTCCTTAACAAGATATGCGCAGGGAAGCAAATACATCTTTCAGCCCGCTCCCGGCAACCATTTGCCGCACAGCAAATCGGCATTTGCGGTCATCGGCCCAACCAATCAGCACGAACAGATAAGAAGCTCCGCCTTCAGCTCAGCCGCTCCGCACCTCTGCGGCGGTGGCGGCTTTGCTGTCGACCTGGTTGGGACCAGCGATGTGACACGCGAAGCACCGCTAAACGGTGTTTGTTGACCAAAAATTGCCCATGGCACGCCGAATCGGCGGGAACGGGGCGGAAAATCTGCGCGATTCTGTCCCACCAGCGAGAATTCACGCCGCACCCCCGCTATCGGGACGGCAACTGATCTGAATTGCCGAAAGCGCGCGCCGCGCCATACATAATAACGATTGTGCAACGTCCGTGCCCTATCCTGGAGCGTGAAGGAGCGGACGTATGCTGATTTTTCTTCTCAGTTGCCTGTTCGGCGCGGTCTGCGCAGTGGGATTGTGGACCGCCTTCACGGCGCACACGACCATCGACGAGATCGTCAAGCGCGGCGGCACCCCTTTCCCACCCGGTGAGCCGTAAGCGGCGCCGGGCATGCGCGCTGTCGGCGTTTGTTTTTTGGCCGCCGCTTTGCTCTGTACCGTCGCGGCCGGCGCGGCCGCGCAGACCCCGGCGCCGGCCTGTCACGGCGCCCAGCAGCGGCGCGACGTGGCCGAATTGTTGTTCGGCCGCGACATCGGCGATCGGCTCGGCGTCAGCGAACCGGCTTGGCGCCGTTTCGTTGCGCGCGAGATCACCCCGCGCTTTCCCGACGGCCTGACCGTCACCGCCGCGCTCGGGCAGTGGCGCGACCCCGATAGCGGCCGCATCGTGCGCGAGCCGAGCAAGCGGGTCGAGATCGTGCTGCCCGGCAACGCCGACGACGCGGCCCGCCTTGACGCCATCGTGTCCGCCTACAAGCGCCGATTCCACCAGCGCTCGGTCGGCCTCATCCTGCAATCCGCCTGCGTCTCGTTCTAGCCCTTCGCCCAGTCCGGTATTGTTTGGAGCGATCTGCCGGAACGGGACTTGCATCCGGCGCGCGCCGTTCCTAATTTCGTCGGGAGCCAACGTCGACACCGGAGAACGGCCTGCATGAACGGGATCGTCGATGAACTCAAGCTCGTCGCGCTCGACCGCGACGACATCGCAGTGGTTTCGGCCCATGTGCAGGACGCGCTGGTGCGCGTCGGCGACATCCTCTGGCAGCCGCACGAGCACCGCTTCGTGATGGCGCTCAATCGTTTCGACTGGATAGCGGCAGCCGCCGGCGCCAAGCCCGCGGGCGGTCAAAAGCCGGACTACCGGCGCTGCCGGACCGCGCTGCGCTTCGATCGCGTGCTCAGCTGCAAATGCCGCGGCATCGATCAATCCGACAAGGAGGCCCGGCTCAATCTGCTCGCCGTTGAATTCGCCGAACGCGATGGGCCCGCCGGCGTGGTCACGATGACGTTCTCGGGCAGCGGCGTCATCCGCCTCGAAGTCGAGTGCCTGGAGGCCGAGCTGGCCGATCTCGGCGAGATTTTTGCGGCTGACGGCTGCCCTAATCACTTTGCCGCCGATAGGGCGACGGCGTGATGCCGATCAAGCCGTCTGCGGATGCTCGGTCGACGGCGCCGCAAAGACCTTCATCAACACCACGATCATGGCCAGCGTCGCCATATAGACGATGAGCTGCATGGCGGTGGGCTGATCGACATAGCCGATCAGCGTATGGAGCGCGCGGCCGAGGAAGCTCGAATCGCTTAAGAGCCACGACGTATCCCACACCGTCTGGTCGAGCGCGGTCACGATCGCGGCCTGCTGCAGGAAGGCGATGGCCTGCGCGGCGAGTCCCGCCGCCAGGAAGGCGATCAGCGTTGAGGTGACGCCGAACAGATAGCGCGCCGGTATCGTCAATAGCCCCCAATAGGTCGCGAGGCAGACCAGCGAACCGAGGACGAGGCCGAGGCCGCCGCCCCCCACCATGCTCCAGCTGGCGCCGCCCTGCGCGGCCGCGACCCCATAGAGAAACAGCACGACCTCGGCACCCTCGCGCAGCACCGCGATCGCCACCACTGCCGCGAGCGCGGCCAGCGATTTGGAGCCGGCCACCACCGCCTCGCCGGCCGCGGTCAGCTCGGCGGCAAGCTCACGGCCGTGCCGCGCCATCCACACGTTGTGCCAGGTCAACATGACGACGGCGAAGCTCAAGATGCCGGCGTTGAACACTTCCTGGCCGCTGCCGCCGAACAGCTCCGACAGCCCACCGGTAAAGACCGCCACCACACAGGCGCCGACCACCCCGGCGGCGACGCCGGCCGCCACCCACAGGCCACGCCCAGCGACGCCCGCCGTCACGGCCATCACGATGCCGATGATCAGGCCGGCTTCAAACACCTCGCGAAAGACGATCAGTAACGCAGCAAGCACCGGAACCTCACGGCAGGACGATCACGGCACCACCAGGGTGCCCTGGGTGGCATGATGAAAATCGTCGAAGAAATTGTAGCGGCCCGGCTGCAGCGGCCGTACGTAGACGACCGCTTCGCCGCCGACCGGAACAATTTTCTCGACATGCAGGTCGCTGCTCTCGAATTCCGACACGATGGTATTGAGATTCTTCACATGGATCGCGATCGGCTTGCCGGCCGGCGCGTGCAGCTCGGCCGGCTCGAACGTCTGGTTCTTGATCGTTACCGACAGGCTGACCGGATCCTCGGCACGAGCGCCGGTGCAGCCGATCGCAGCCGCGGCCAACAAGGCGGCCGCAACGCCAGCACTGATGCTCCTTCGCGTAGTTTCAGCCATCTGACAGACTGTCCTTCGGCGGCACGACCGATCATAAGGACTTGGGCAACCACGGACTTTTTGTCAATCTAAAAGCCCAATATTAGAATTGTTATAATATCAATGTGCTGCTAGGCGTCACCGGCATGGCAGTGCAGAGGTAAACTGATGGCGATCCGCCTTGACGCGCGCGCCGCTGATTTTGCGGAAAAATTCCGCGCCTTTCTCGATACCAAGCGCGAGACCGCGGCCGACGTCGAGGCGGCGGTGCGCGCCATCGTCGCGGACGTGGCCGCGCGCGGCGACCAAGCGCTCAAGGACTACACGGAGAAATTCGACCACGTCGATCTCGATCGCATCGGCCTGAAGGTCACGAGCAACGACATCGCCGCCGCCACCGAGGCCTGCGACCGCGACGCGCTCGCGGCGCTGCAACTGGCTCGCGAACGCATCGAGGCCTATCACCGCCGCCAACTGCCGAAGGACGATCGGTTCACCGATGCGCTCGGCGTCGAGCTCGGCTCGCGCTGGACCGCGGTCGAGGCGGTCGGGCTCTATGTGCCGGGCGGCACGGCGGCCTATCCGTCTTCGGTGCTGATGAACGCGGTGCCCGCCAAGGTCGCCGGCGTGCCGCGCCTCGCCATGGTGGTGCCGGCACCGCGCGGCGAACTCAACCCGCTGGTGCTGGCCGCGGCGAAACTTTCCGGCGTCGACGAAATCTTTCGCATCGGCGGCGCCCAGGCCATCGCGGCGCTGGCCTACGGCACGCAGAGCATCGCGCCGGTCGCCAAGATCGTCGGCCCGGGCAACGCCTACGTCGCCGCCGCCAAGCGCCTGGTGTTCGGCAAGGTCGGCATCGACATGATCGCCGGCCCCTCCGAGGTGCTGATCATTGCCGACCGCGACGCCAATCCGTCGTGGGTTGCCGCCGATCTGCTGGCACAGGCCGAGCACGATACCAGCGCCCAGGCGATCATGATCACCGACAGCGCCGCGCTCGCCGATGCGGTCGAGCGCGCCCTCACGGGCGAGCTTGCGCAACTGCCGCGCCGCGACGTCGCGACCGCCTCATGGCGCGATTTTGGCGCGATCATCCTGGTCGGCAAGCTCGACGATGCCGTGGCCCTCACCGATGCGATCGCGCCCGAACATCTGGAAATCGCCGCCGCCAATGCCGACGCTTTGGCGGAACGCATTCGCAACGCCGGCGCGATCTTCATCGGCGCCCATACGCCGGAGGCGATCGGCGATTACGTGGCCGGCTCCAATCACGTGCTGCCGACCGCGCGCTCGGCGCGGTTTTCTTCCGGTCTCGGCGTGCTCGACTTCATGAAGCGCACCTCGATCCTCAAATGCGGACCCGAGCAGTTGCGCGCGTTGGGCGGCGCCGCCATCGCGCTCGGCACCGCGGAGGGGCTCGACGCCCATGCCCGCTCGGTCGCCATCCGGCTCAACAGATAATGGCACGCGCACCACGCCGGGAACGCAGCGATTGCCTTGCCGCCATCACGCTCGATGAGGCCTCGATCGGGCGCTCGAGCCGCGACGTCGAGCACGAGCGCGCGGTCGCCATCTACGATCTGTTGGCCGAGAACAAGTTCAAGCCGGCCGGCCACGACGAGGGCCCCTACGCACTGCAGCTCGGCATTTCGGGCAATCGCCTGGTGTTCGACATCCGCACCGCCGACGGCGCGCCGATCATCGCCCATATGCTGTCGCTGGCGCCGTTCAGCCGCATCGTGAAGGACTATTTCACGGTCTGCGACAGCTATTACGCGGCGATCCGCACCGCGACGCCGGACCGCATCGAAGCGCTCGACATGGGCCGGCGCGCGCTGCACGACGAAGGCTCGCGCATCGTCATGGAGCGGCTGCGCCGCAAGGTCGAGCTTGATTTCGACACCGCGCGCCGCCTGTTCACGCTGATCACGGTGCTGCATTGGAAGGGCTAAGCGGCCCGATGCGGCAAGCGCCGCCATCGACCCAGCCGCTCGCGGTGCTGTTCGCCTGCGGCCAGAATGCGGTGCGCTCGCCGATGGCGGCGGCTTTGTTCGGCCAGATGTTCGGCCGCACCATCTATGTGGGCTCGGCCGGGGTGCGCAAAGGCGAGCTCGACCCGTTCGCGGTCGCCGTCATGGCGGAAATCGGCCTCGATATTTCACAGCACAAGCCGATCACGCTCGAGGAGTTGGAGGACTGGGAGGGGTTGAATTTCGACCTGATCGTCACGCTCACGCCGCAGGCCCATCACCGCGCGCTCGAACTCACCCGCACCAGCGGTGTCGAGGTCGAATATTGGCCGACGCCGGACCCGAGCGCCGTCGAAGGCAGCCGCACCCAGCGGCTCGACGCCTATCGCGAGCTGCGCGATCAACTATTGACGCGCATTCAGGAGCGGTTTGCCAAGCGAGCGGGCGGGAATGAGTGAGGGGACTTATGTCTTTAAACCGGATTTTTGTCCGGTCGCTTTCCGCCGTCGATCGCAATGGCAGCAAAAAGTTTCGAAAGGATTGTTTTGTCAAGGGCGCGAAGCGCCGCCTTCGGCGGTCAGGGACCCTTGACAAAACAATCCTTTCGAAACACACGGCCGCCATTGCGATCGACGGCTTTCTCTGATCGGTAAGAAATCAGTTCTGATCAATGTGCAATCGTTTTGCTGGTCCCGCGCTACGGCTCGCGCGACGCCGCGTACGCCGCGAGCGCCAGCATGTCGTCGATGGTGAGGTTCTTGACCACCTGCTGCATCAGCGCCGACGACGGACCGGTGCGGGTGCCGTCCTGAATCATCACAAGCTGGCGCACCGTGTAGGTGGCTTGGCGGCCGGCGATCGGCGGCACATCGCCGAGCCCGTGCAAGGTCGGGCCGTGGCAGATCGCGCACGCGACGGTCTTGCCGTTGCCGCCGGTCGTCGCCAATGCCTCGCCCTTGGCGATGCTGCCTTTCGGCACGAAGGCGACGAAGCCCGAGCGCGGATCGCGGTTGAGCACGACCTGCTCGTCCTCGGGAATTTCGATGATGCGGTCGCCGATCGGCTCGGTGCCGCCGTCCGGCAGCCGCAGCCGCTTGTTGCCGGGCCCCACATAGGTCTTCGGCACGGTGTCGGTTTCGACCACGCGGATCCACGGCCGCGGTTTGACGGCGGCGAAATAGTCGGCGGCGGCGCGTATGTCGGCATCCAAAATGTGCTCGGCGATGGTGGTCATCGAGCCCGAGCCCTTGCGAGCGCCGGTTTTGTAGTCGGCCATCTGGCGGATGAAATAACTGACCGGCAGCCCCGCCACGTAGGCGGATTCGTCGTGGCCGGTGCCGGTCGGCAGATGGCAGGCCCCGCAGGCGCGCACGTTCGGCGCCTCGCCGTGCGCGACCACCTGCGGCATCGGCGGATGGATGTCCGGATACCAATCGGGCGGATTGAACAGATCGTTGATCTGTTTGAGCGTGTAGGTCTTGGTGCTGCCCGGCGCGGTCTTCGGCTCACCGTCATCCGGCGGCACAGCCGGCTGCACCTTGTCGCTGACCGGGAACGCCCAACCGGGCCGTTCGGCCGCCTGGGCGGCGAGCGGCACCACGCCGATCAGCAGCGCCAACACCGTTGCGCGCATGAATTCCCCCTTGAGTTCGGCTCTGCGGATTATTCCATCGTGATGTGACCATCGCGAATGACCTTCGCCCACTTGGCCTGCTCGCCCTTGATGAACGTTGCGAACGCCTGCGGCGAGCCCGCCATCGCCTCGAACATTTGCGGCTCGAGAAAACGTTGCTGGAATTCCGGATCGGAAAAGACGTGCTGCACCTCGGCGTTGAGCTTCGCGACGAGATCGTGCGGCATGGCGGCGGGGCCGAACAGCCCGAACCACGTCACCGCCTGATAGCCGGGCAGCCCGGTCTCCGCGACGGTCGGGATATCGGACACCTGCGACAAGCGCTTGGCGCTGCCGATGCCGAGCATCTTGATCTCGCCGGCCCGGTACGGCGGCAGCGCCAGGCTGACGCTGACCGACATCAGGTTGACGGTGCCGGCACGCAGATCGTTGAGCGCCGGCGTCGCGCCGCGATAATGCACCGGCGTGAATTTCACGCCCGCCATGTTCTCGAACAGTTCGATGTTCATGTGCGGCGCCGAGCCGATGCCGGCGGTGCCGTAGGTCAGCTGGCCCGGCTTCTGCTTGGCGAGCGCGATCAGCTCGGCCGCATTGGCGACCGGCAAATTCTTGTCGGCGAGCAGCGCCTGGTTGATGCGCACGAGGCCGCTGATCGGCGCGAACGCGGTGTCGGTGTCGTACGGCAGCTTGCCCTTCGGATAGATCACCGGATTGATCGTGAACGTGCCGGCTTCGGCGACCATGAGCGTGTAGCCGTCGGGTTCGGCTTTGGCGACCGCGCCGGCGCCCAGGATGTGGGCCGCGCCGCCACGGTTCTCGACCACGACCGCCTGGCCCCAATCCTTGGTCATGCCCTGGCCGAGGGCGCGCGCCACCACGTCGGTGACGCCGCCCGCCGCCGCAGTCACGATCAGGGTGATGGGCCGCTGCGGATAGGCCGGCTCCTGCGCCACCGCCGCGACGCACAGTCCGGGCAACAGGACGAGCGCGCCTAGCCATTTTCTCATTTGTTTTTCCTCCGGGCGCCCCGCGCGGCGACCTTAGCACGGGCGGGCGGTGACGAAACCTTAGGGCACCGTATGGCAGGATTCCGCCGCTGCGGAGAGGGCCGTATGTCGCGCTGGCAAGACGAAAAGGCGGAGCGCAACCGACTGGCGGTGGCACGACTGCAGCGCGCATTGCCCGCTATTTTTCCCTCTCTGGTTCTGTCGCGCGCGTTCGCCCGGCCATTCGTGCCGCCGACGCCGCGGCTTGCGATCGATTCGTACTGGCGGGCACATCCGCTGCGCGCCGACCGGTTGGCGCGGGCGCTGGCGGCGCGAAGCGGCGCACCGGATCGCTGGCGCTGGCGGCTATCGGCCAAACCACGCGACGGTTTGCCGGCGACGTTTCGCAGCCCGCCCGCACCGTATCGCGAGCGCGGCTTTGCGCGCGGACCCGGCTTCTGCTGCATCTGCGGCCAGCCGGTTTTTCGTTTCGGCTGGCATGTCGATCTCTGGAACGCGGGACCGAACAAGAATGCCGCCTGGCATTGCGCCTGCGTGATCGCCTGGCAGTTCTGGAGCGCGCCGAGCGGTCAGGCGCGACTATTGCGTCGCTCGCAGGCGCGGCGCTGCGCCGAGAGCGGCGGGCGCTTGTGGCAGACCGCCGAAGTCGACCACCGCGTGCCGCTGTTTCAGGTATGGCGCGATTACCGCGACACGCCGTGGCCGAAGCTGCTGGATTACTGGGGGTTGCCAAACCTGCAGATGATCAATCGCGACGTCCACGTCGCCAAATGCGCCGGCGAGGCGCGCGATCGCGCCGCGGTTACAGCCTGATCTCGCCCAGATTGATGCTGGCGCCGAGCGTCGCCTCGACGGTCTTGGAGCGGCCGCTGGAGAAAATTTGCACGGTGTAGCGGCCGGAATTTTCGTCGAGACGATCGAATTTGAAATCGCCGTAATTGTCGGTAGTGGTCACCGCGACCGAGGCGCCGTCCTTGAGCAGCTGCACGCTGGCGCCCTCGACGCAATCGACCGCGCCGTTCTTCTCCTGCGCCACCGAGCCGCCGATGAAGCATTTCGCATAGCGCCACAGATTGCGGTAATAGACGCGCGGGCGGGTGCCGAGCTCGGGCCGCATCACGTCGAGCTTCTCGCCCTCGGCGAGCCGCACCATCTCGTCGTCCTCGACCTTGATGGCGCGCATGGCGCCGGTGGGACAGGATTGCTGGCCGCGGGTCTGCTGCCAGCCCTGGTCGATCAAATGGGCGTCGAAGGTCCAGTGCTGCGGCAGCTGCAGCTCCTCGTTCCACCAGATATGGCCGTATGGGCAGGCGTCGACCAAATCCTTGCGGCCCTTGGCCTTGACCGGATCGATCAGCACGATGCCGTCGCTGCGCTTTTGAATGGCGCCCGCCTTGTCGACCTTGATGCAGGGCGCGTCGTCGCAATGGTTGCACATGGTCGGCACGTAGGCGATGTCGATCATCGGCATCTGCCCGCGCTCTTTTTGCAGGATGTTGATCCACTTGTGGCCGTGCTTGGGCATCGGCGCCGAATAGCCGGGCCATTCGTTGTCGACGTATTCGTCCATGGCGGCGAGCGTGCACAGATTGCAATTGGTGCACTCGGCCACGTCGATGATCATGTTCCATTTTTTCATTGTTGTTTTACTCTCACTTCGCCGGCACGAGATGCGCCTCTTTGAGCGTGCGCTTGATCTCCTTGTCCTTCTCGAGCGCCGCAAACGCGGCCGAGAGGTGCTCGGTGCGGCGGTCCCACAGCTCGATCTGCACCAGCGAATTGGCGCCGGCCAGCGAGTGCGTGGTCTTGGTCTGGGTGCGCTCGGGCGTCAGCAGGTTGAGGCAGCCGCCGCGGTCGACCGACTTTCCGGGCTCGCCCATCGGATCGTAGATCGCCGAGGATTCGTAGCCGTGGGCGACGCCGCGCGGCAGCCGCTGCGTCGGCAGCGCCGCGCAGATCACGGCGCCGCGGTCGTTGAACACCTTGACCAGGTCGTGCCTGCCGATGCCGCGCGCCTTGGCGTCCTCGGCGTTCATGCGCACGATCCAGTAATAGTAGCCCTCGACCTTGACGCGATGGTCCTCGATGTTGAGCAGGAACGAATCCTTGCCGTCGCCCTGTGTGTGGAACGAATACTTCGAGTGCGGCGTGAGCAGCTGCAGCGGATAGCGCTCGAACAGCTCGCCGGAATGCGGCCCCTCCCAGGACGGCTCGTATTTGACGATCGGCGGCCGCTCCGGGTCCTTGTAGCGCAACAGTGAATTGCACTCGAACTCGAGCTTGCCGGACTGGGTCTGCAGGCCGCGCAGGTACTCCTCGGTGTAATCCGACGGCAGCGGCTGCGCTTCCGGCACGTCCTTCGGGCGGTTCTCCCAGAACCAGCGGAACGACACCGGCGCCCGCAGTTTCTCCTTCTCGGCCGGCACCACGTAATAGCCGCGCTTGAGGAACTTTCGCCATGAGATGTGCTTCGGCAGATCGGAGGCAAGAAAGACGCGCTTGACCCAGTCGATCTCGTTGACGCCCTCGGAGAAGTAATTGGCGAGTCCGAGCGGCTTGCACAGCTCGTTGAAGATCCAGAAGTCGGATCTGGATTCGCCGAGCGATTTGATGGCCGGCGCCTGGAACACGATGACGCGATGATTGAGCTGCTGCTGGCCGTGATGGCCGTAGCCGCCGAGCCCGGCCCATTCGGAAATGTCGGTGCGCTCGAAATTGGTGCAGGCCGGCAGCAGGACGTCGGCGAACTTGGCTTCGCCCTCGAACCAGATCGACTGATTGACGACGAATTCGAGGTTCTCCGACTGGTACATCCGCACCCAGCGGTTGGTGTTGTTCATGGTCGAGAGGATCGAGCCGCCGTATTTGTACAGCATGTGCACCGGCGAATGGCCCGGCGCCGGATAGGCGAAACGCGCGAACTGGTGCTCGATCGACTTGCCGACCCATGGATAGCCTTCGGCCTTGCCGTCGACGATCGCCTCGGGAACGAAGATGCGCGGGATGCGCTGGCCGTTGGAGTTCATGCTCGGCAGCTGCGGCATGCGCTGGTAGAGCTCGACCGGCATCGCGGTGTTTTCCAGATCGCCCGACATGCCGCCGTCGGCGTAGCCGGGGAAATAGAAATTAAAATCGATCGGCGTGCCCCATTGCAGGTTGCCCATGTTGATGCCGGGTTTGCCGAGCCCCTGCATGGCGACGAGACACACCATCACCCGCGCCCACGGAATGCCGGTCTGGTTGCGGCAGGCGCCGCCATGGCCGTTGCCCCAGCCGCCGGGCGCCAGATAGACGCGCTTCTTCCCCCATTCACGCGCCAGCGCGCGCACGTCCTTGGCCGGCACGCCGGTTTCCTTCTCCTGCCACTCCGGCGTCTTGGCGATGCCGTCCTCGTCGCCGAGCAGATAGGCCTGCCACTTGTCGAAGCCGACGGTGTGGGTCTTCACGTACTCCTTGTCGTAAAGGCCTTCCTTGATCCACACGTAGGCGATCGCCATCGCCATGGCGACCGAGGTGGTCGGCTTCGGCGCCAACCACTTGCCGGGCAAAAATTGCGCCGAGGCGTTGTAGTACGGATCGACGTGCACGATCTTGACCCCGAGCTTGGCGTCCTTGAGCCATTGCCGGCGCGTCGTGCCCTCCTGGGCGCCGTACGAGCCTGAGGTCGATTCCGGATCGGCCGCCCAGAACACCACCATGTCGCAGTTCTGCAGGCAGTCCTCGACGGTGCCGTAGGTCTCCGACTGGCCGACGCGCAGCGTGTAGCCCCAGTGGTGCACGGCGCCCCAGTACCAGCCTTCCCAGGAATCCGGATTGTGGTGGATGCGCGTCATGCCGACGGCGTTGGCGAAGCGAAACAGCGCCGAGAGGTAGTAGCCGACATTGCCCCAGGTGTGATGCGAGCCGTGCGAGAACGTGATCGCGCCCGGACCATATTCGCGTTTTTGCCGCTTGATCTCGTCGGTGACGATCTTGATCGCCTCGTCCCAGGAGATGCGCACATAGCCGGACTTGCCGCGATTCTGCGGATTGCGCGCACCGTGCGGATCGAAGTCGACGCGCTTCATCGGATACAGCAGCCGATCCGGTGAATAGACGATCGACTTGGCGTTCTGGCCGTGCGGCGCCAGCGTGGTTTTGCGCGGCGGCGTGAGCTTTTGGCCCTTGGCCTCGATGGTCCACGACGCGCCGTCTTGTTCGGTGAGATCGATCGGCGTCATGCGCACGATCTTGTCGTTCTTGACATGGACAAAGACCGGCCCGCCGTTGGTCATGTTGCAATAGCGTGTGGTGCCGTCGCGCATCTTGGTGCCGTATTTGAGCCCGGTGGACTGCGCCATCATCAGCGTCTGCGCGAACCAATTGGTCAGCGCGTCCGGGCCTTCGACGGTGAGGACGAAATCCTTCTGCGCGTTGATCTGGTCGAGCCAGTTGATCGGCGGCGTCAAAAGCGACACGCCGACCGCGGCGTTCTTGAACATCAGCTTGATGTCGGGTTTTTGGTGCAGCCCGGCGCCGGTCGTGACCTTGCCGTTGTCGAAGGCGTACCAGCGCCCGATCTCCTCGTCGCGCGTCATGATCTGCGCCACGAGATTGTGTTCCTTGACGCGCGCCCGGAACGCGGCATGGCGGCGGACCGCATGTTTGAGGAGTTGCGCGGCGCCGAACAGGATGACCGGCAGTTTCACCTGAGCGAGAGCCATGGCTTTCTCCTACGAATTTTTACGCGCTTTGCCGCGCAGGCTCGCACCGCGCGGGGCATTCCCGTTAAGGCGCGCGGGCTGGCCGGAATGGCCGATTTTGCAACAGTTCGAGCGCGATTGAAACCCGCCGCGACCGTTAAGCCGTTGCCGGGCGGTGCGCCTTGAGGAACGAACGGATCTGCCGCACCGCCAGCGGAATGCGCTCCTTCGGCTCCTTCCACGGGAACATGCTGACTTCGGCCATGGGCGCCAGCATCGCGCACTCCATGGCGGGCGCATAGGGGTGCGCCGGAATGTCATCGGGCAGGATGAGGACCGGCGTCTGGCAATGGCGCACGAAATCGCGCGTCACGGTGAAGACGAAGTCGGCGTCGGTGCGGAACATCTTGGTCACAAATTTTTCCACCTGCTCCATGGGCAGCTCGGGGCGGCGCTTGACCAGATCAGGAGCCCAGCCGGTCATGGTGTAGTCGTAGAGCACGGTCGGCTTTTCCGGCCGGAACCCGACCGGCTGCGCCGGCACGGCGGCGACGATGCGGTCCGGCGCGCGCTTGAGCAGGTTCCAGATGAACGGGCCGCCGATGCAAAAACCCAGCACCATGAACTTGTCGATGCCGAGGTGATCCATCAGGCCGAGATGGTCGTCGGTATAGGAATCCCAAGGCCGGTCGATCTCGAGCGGGCCCGAGGACTGGCCCGGATTGGCGTTGCGCAGGTCGGCCACGATGCAGCGGTATTCGCCCTTGAACGCCTCGATCGGATCGAACGGCGCGGTCTTGACCCCCGCTATGACGGAGTTCAATCCGCCGCCCGGAATGATCAGCAGCGGATAGCCGCTCCCAGCCTCCGCATAACGGATGCGAACGGGACCTCTTTCGTAGAAGCGCTCAGCGCCCTCTTGCGCCCCGGCCGGCTGAGCGAGCACGCCTTGCGTGGCGGCCACCGCCGTCGCGGCTGCGCCCGTTGCCAGTATGGTGCGTCTGATCGGATCCATGGCAGCGCCCTCCCTGACTAGGTGCTCAGCCCAAAATAGCGCGCGGCGTTGCCGAATGCGATGTCCTGGCGCGCCGCGTCCGCAAGCGGCACGTGATCCATGAACTCGCCGGCCTCGTGCGCCGATTCGAACGGATGGTCGGCGGCGAACATCACGCGGTCGAGGCCGAGCACGGCGATCGAGCAGTTGAGCGGCTCGGCCGAGCACATGCCGGAGGTCGCCACGAAAATATTCTCCCGGATGTATTGCGACGGCGGCTTGTTGAGCTTGAGGCCGTGAAACTCGGCGCGGCTGTCGAGCCGCCATAGCAGGAACGGCAGCGTCTCGCCGAGATGGCCAAGCACGAGCCGGCTGCGCGGGAAGCGATCGAAGTGCCCACTGACGATCAGTCGCAGCGCGTGCGAGCCGGTCTCAAAACCCCAACCCCACATCGGCCGCATCAGCACCTTGTAGCCGGACAACACCGACGGCTGCGTCACCGGATCGGCCGGATGGATATAGATCGCCGCACCCAGCGCGTCGGCACGCTCCCAGAACGGATAAAGGTCGGGATGGTCGAGATACTGGCCGTGGGTGTGGCCGTTGATCATGGCGCCGCAGAATTTCAGCTCGCGGATGCAGCGCTCCAATTCGTCGGCTGCGCCCTCGGCGTCCTGCATGGCGAGATGAGCGAAGCCCGAGTAGCGGTCGGGCCGCTTGGCGATTTCGGCGGCGAGGAAATCGTTCGACTCGCGCGCCCGGCGCGTCGCCGTCGCGGCGTCGCGCTCGGCCTGCACGCCGGGTCCGGCGATCGACAGCACCGCGCGGGCGATGCCGGCATCATCCATCGATTTCAGCCGTAGCTCGCCGAAATCCGTCAGATTACGAAAGAAATATTCGGCGCGCGCGGGCGCGACTTCGGTCATGGTCGGCCGCCAATAATCGACCAGGCCCGGCGACAGAAAGTGCTCTTCGAGCGCGATTTTTTTGACCATGTCGTACTCGCTATTCCTGTATCAGCAGCTCGTCATTGCGAGGAGCCAACGGGTCCGGCCCAAAGTGGCCGGCCCGATGACAAGCTCCGCGACGAAGCAATCCAGAATTCAGTGCACCCGCCCCTGGATTGCTTCGCTTCGCTCGCAATGACGGAGAGGCTCTATATCCGATATCCGGTGCAATGGTATACCGGGCGATGCTATAAGGTCCGCGCTGGCGTGCGAGGGAGGCTTTGGTGGTCAAGAAGATACGTGGCGTCGCGTTCGAGGAGAACCTCGACAACACGATGGGGCTGCAGTTCTACAACCTGTCGCATCGTTTTGGTTATCAGTCGCCGAACTGGCCGTATTTCGAGGACGTCAAGATCGAGCGCATCCACTACATGGCCAAATCCGGCGTGCTGTCGCAGCGCATCACCACCTCGATGCACAACACCACGCATATCGACGCGCCGGCCCACGTGGTGCAGGGCACCCCGTTCATCGACGAGGTGCCGCTGCCGCATTTTTTCGGCTCCGGCATCGTGGTGTCGATCCCGAAGAAGAAATGGCAGCAGATTACCTACGACGACCTGGAAAAGGCGGCCGGCAAGATCGTTCGCCCGCGCGACGTCGTCATCGTCAATACCGGCTGGCACAAGCTCTACGACGACAGCGAGGACTATTTCTGCTACGCCCCCGGCTTCGTGCCGTCGGCCGGCGAATGGTTCGTCGAGAAGAAGGTCAAGGTGGTCGGCCACGACACCCAGGCCAACGACCATCCGCTCGCCACCGCGATCGGGCCGCAGCGCAACGGGCCGCTGCATCCGCATCTCGCCGCCGAATACAAGAAGTGGTCGGGCGGCCGCGACTGGAAAGAGGATTTTCCGGATTGGGAGCCGGTGCATCGCATCCTGTTCAAGAACGGCATTCTGGGCATCGAGAACGTCGGCGGCGACATCGACAAGGTCACCGGGCGGCGCTGCACGTTTGCGCTGTTCCCGTGGAATTGGGAGCGCGGCGACGGCTGCATCATTCGGCTCGTTGCGATCCTCGATCCGAAGGGAGCCTACCGGATCGAGAAAGGGGAGACATTCTGATGATCGTGCGCAAATTTTCCGAAGCCAAATCCTACGAGGCGCCGAACCATCGCGGCTACAAATCGTTCCGCGTCTACGGCGCCGAGATGGGCGGCTCGCAGTCCTTGGTGTTCGGCATCTCGCATTTTCTGCCGGGCGGCGGCGCCGGTCCGGACGCTTCGCCGCCGGAGAAGATCTATTACGTGCTGTCCGGCGAGCTCACCGTGATCGCCGGCGGCAAGGAAACCGTCGCGCGCGCCGGCGACAGCGTCTATATCGGCCCCGACGAGAGCCGCGAGATCGTCAACCGCTCCAACGAGGTCTGCACCATCGCGGTCGCCGTCGCGCCGGTGAAGTGACGCCGCAGGCGTCATGGCCGGGCTCGACCCGGCCATCCACGTCTTTGGCACGCGCAAGACGTGGATGCCCGGCACAAGGCCGGGCATGACGAGAACATTGATTCAAAAGTGAGCATGCGTCCATGTCCGAAGACTTTTTGAAAAATCCGCTCTCCCTGTTCGACGTGCGCGGCAAGACCGCGATCGTCACCGGCGCGACTGGCGCGTTCGGCGCGCTGGCCGCAAAAGTGCTGGCCGGCGCCGGCTGCAACGTCGTGCTCGCGGCCGGCGGCGCCGATGCGCTCAAGAAGGTCGCGGCCGAATGCGAAAAGCTCGGCGCCAAGACCGAAGCCGTCAACCTGCGCCCGAGCTCGGCGCAAATGTGCGACAAGATCGTGCAGGCCGCCGTGCAGCGCTTCGGCGGCGTCGACATCCTGGTGCTCGCCGCCGGCATCAACAAGGTGCAGAAAATCGTCGACCAGAAGCCGGAAGACTTTGCCGAGGTGATCGACGTCAACGTCACCCAGTCGTGGCTGATGGCGCGCGCCGCCGGCAAGCAGATGCTGGCGCAAGGGCGCGGCGGCAAAGTGATCTTAATGTCGTCGGCGCGCGGGCTGCTCGGCCATCCGGCCGGCTACACCGCCTACTGCGCCTCGAAATCGGCGATCGACGGCATCACCAAGGCGCTCGGCTGCGAATGGGGCGACACCGGCATCACCGTCAATGCCATCGGGCCGACGGTGTTTCGCTCGCCGCTCACCGCCTGGATGTACGAGGACAACGAGCGTTCGACCAATGTGCGCAAAGGCTTTTTGGCGCGCGTGCCGAAAGGCCGGCTCGGCGAACCGGAAGACCTCGCCGGTCCCCTGCTCTTCCTCGCCTCAAAAGCGTCGGATTTTTACACCGGCCACATTCTCTACGCCGACGGCGGCTATACGGCGGGCTAGTTCGCGTTTCAAATGATTGAACCGAGCAAAGCCAAAATTGCCGTAATCGGCGCCGGGCTGATGGGCCACGGCATCGCCCAGGTGTTTGCGCTCGCCGGCCACGACGTGACGATCACCGACACCGTCGTGCAAAACCTCGACACCGCGAAAGCGCGCATCGCCGCCAACCTGCGCGATCTCGGCGACGACGCGAGTGCGGTGGAACGCGTGACGCCGTGCTTCGACCTTGCCGACGCCCTGCGCGGGGCCGATTACGTGGTCGAAGCGGTTTTGGAAAATCTGGCGCTCAAGCAAAAACTGTTCGCCGAGATCGAGCGCCACGTGCGGCCCGACACCATCCTGGCCAGCAACACCTCGGTCATCCCGATCACCGCGATCATGCAGGGCTTGACGCGCCGCGAGCGCGCGCTCGGGACGCACTGGTGGAATCCACCGTTCCTGGTGCCGCTGGTCGAGGTGATCGAGACGCAATGGACTTCGTCCGAAGCGGTGGCATGGACGATGGCGCTGCATCTGGCTGCCGGCAAGAAACCGGCGCACGTGAAAAAGGACGTGCCGGGTTTCATCGGCAACCGCCTGCAACACGCACTATGGCGCGAGGCGATCTCGCTGGTCGAAAACGGCATCTGTGATGCCGAAACCGTCGACGCGGTGATCAAGGCCTCGTTCGGCCGCCGCATCGCCGTGCTCGGCCCGCTGGAGAACGCCGATCTGGTCGGCACCGATCTGACGCTCGCCATCCACGACACCGTGCTGCCGGCGATCGACAGCCGGCCCGGCCCGTCGCCTTACCTGCAAAAGCTCGTCGCCGACGGCAAGCTCGGCTTCAAGTCGGGCGAAGGATTCCGCAAGTGGAGCGCCGAGGAGCAGGCGGCGCTGCGCGCCAAGGTCTTTGCGCACCTGAAAGCGACGCGGGATCGTTGATCTGCGCTCGCGTTGCTCGTGTGCGACACAGAAAACATGACAACTGAATGTCCTGCTCGCCATTATCAATCAATGTGGATAACAATGGGGACAAGCAAAAGAACCCACAGACTACTATGAGTTTAGAAGAAGCCTGTTACTGTCGGAGCTTGTGGATATAGTTGAGTTTATTAGGTTGCACAATTCACACGTGTCTCAACCGACAGTAGCCTGACTTCGCCACGGGGGTGGCTGGGGGGCGGCTTTGATTCATATTGCTGACGGCAGCGTAGCGTGGGTCAAAATCTGCGAGCAGTAGCGAAGGGCGTCAGCCTCCCATAACGGTGGGAGCTGAACATGTGGAGTCAGTTTATTGGGCTGCGTAGTGCAGCGTTGCGGTGTGGCATTCGGAAAATGACGGTGGGCTTCGTGGCGGCCGCGATCTGCAGCGGCTTGCTTGTTCAAGCTGCGAGCGCTGACGGGACGGGGTCCCCAGCCAAGACGAACGCGGCCCCAGGTACCGTTGACTGGGCTGGGCTGAATTGGGGACTCGGGATTGCCGCGGACTTCGATGTCACCGGCTCACGAGTTGTCAACGCAAACGTCGTGAATGGGATCGTGCGCGCCACCGATACCTCTTCAAACGTCGGTGTCGGATTCGTTCTTGAGGCGCATTACTTTCTGAAAGCTTGGCCGTTCGTCAGCGACAATGACGTCTTTCAGAAGTTCCTTAAGACGTACGGCATGCGGCCGCCGGGAGAGTGTATCTTCCAAGACCCGCTTAACAAGTACAAAGATACTATCATCGCCAGTTGCTCGGAAGTAGCGATTGGTCCTTTTGTTGCTGTCGAAGTGGGTGGTGGTAGCGGCGCAACGCCGGCCGCCAATGGCCCCATCACGGGCTATGCGCTCGGAGTTATGGTTGGGCTGCATCAGCCCAGTCTCGATGCCAAAGCCCAGACGAGAACCTGGAATTTCGGCATCGGGTTGCGCATCGATCCCAAGGCCCAGGTCTTAGGTGACGGCCTGATTGCGAATGCGCCTCTGCCAGTCGGCGATTCGATCCGCTTCAAGACCGAGCCTCGGCTGGGAGTTATGCTGCTGTCGTCGTTCAGCTTCTGACGACTGTCGAGGGTGGTGAAGCGGCGCGTCGCTTCACCACCATCTCATTCCAAAACGTACGGCTAGCGCGCGGCGATTCCGGCGGCGCGAGGAATCTCGGCACCATCGCTTCCGCGCAGCGCCGGCATGACCTCATCAACAAACAACCCGATCGAGCGCAGCCCTTCGTCGCGGGTCATGTCGCCGAAGGTGAACTGGCCGACCACGTAATTGCAGCCGGTCTCCTCGATCTGCGCTTGCAGAAGATGCCGCACCGTCGCGGGCGAGCCGGCGACGCCTTGGCCGCGCGCCATCAGCGGCTCGAACTCTGGCGGGCGCGGATGCGTCTGCGATCGCTTAAGCAGCCGCGGCAGGAACGTGAAGCTGTCATACCACGGTCTATAGGCGCGGCTCGCCAGCCGCATCGCCTGCGCGTCGGTGTCGGCGACGACGATGAAGCGGCCGAGCCCGATCTTGGGCAGCGGCGCCGCGCCTTGGGTCTCGCGCCAGGTCTTGCGGTAGCTCGCCACCGTGAGACGCACCTCGTCGGTCGGGTCGAGATTGACGATGTTGAGCTTGCGCCGCGCGGCGCGCGCGGCGCTGTCGGGCGCATGCGCGCCGTACCAGATCGGCGGATGCGGCTTTTGCAGCGGAGTGAGCTCCATCGGCACGTTGTCGAAGGAAAAATGCTTGCCGTGGAAGTCGAGCGTCTTGCTGGTGAGCCCGCGAATGATGACCTCGACGGCCTCGTTGTAAATGTCCTGGGCCTGCGCCGGATCGACGCCGAAATAGTCGAGCTCAATCGGCGACGCGCCGCGGCCGAAACTGACTTCGAGCCGGCCACGGCTCATCTGGTCGAGCATGCAGATTTCGGCGATCAGCCGCAGCGGATGATAAAGCGGCACCACATAGACCATCGGGCCAAAACGCAGCCGCGTGGTGCGCTGCGCCACCGCGGCGAGAAAAATGTTCGGCGACGCACCCATGCCGAGCGGCGTCGAGTGATGCTCGGCGATGTGATAGCCGTAGAAGCCGGCGCGATCGTACGCCTCGACGGTCTTCAGGCGATCCTCATAGTAATCCGCCAGCGGCGTGCCGGCGCGGTCGAGGTGATCGAAAATTCCGAAGTCCATTTTTTTGCGTCCCGTTGAACAGATGACCTTAGCCAGATTCCGTGGGTCAGTCACCCTGACGCAACGGCTTGGAGCGCAGCAATGCGATCAACTCACGGCTGTCGGCGAGGCCTTCGAGGTCGTTGACCGCGTCGATGATCGCGTCCTGCTGCTCGTTGCGCATCACACCGCGCGTCAGCTTGCGGAACTTGGCGACAATGTCGTCGGCGCCGGCGAACGATTGCTCGCTGCCGCGCGGCGCTTCGCGCGTCTCGCGCTCGACCGTGCCGTCGCGCAGCCGCACCTCGACCCGCACCTTGTGACGGAACGCGGCGCCGAGCGCGGTAATGTCCGGATCGTGCACCACCTTGACCTTGCGCGACAGCGCGATGCGTTTTTCATCAGTGACGCACTCAGGCGTGAATTCGTCGACGAACACGTCGCCTTCGAGCAGCAAGGTCGCCACGCAGAACGGCAGATTGAGCTGCGCCGCGGTCAACCCCTCAGGCTGGTAGGACCAGCCGACGTGATCGACAGTGACCTGCGAGCCGTGCACGACGATTTCGTCGATGTCCTCGAGCGCGAACGGCCGGCGCGCGCGAATATCGCGCAGCGCGTCGAGCGTGGTGTGATTCGAGCCGACGCAGGAATAAAACTTCAAAGAGATGCGCATGGTCTCGAAGTGCTCGCCGAGGCCGGCGCTCAGCTCGGCAAGATTGAATCGATCCTGCGAGCGCGAGAACGTGGTGCAGAAGCCGCCATAGGGCGCCTCGAAAACGTCGACGATCCCGGTAAAACCGTTTTGCGCGAGCAGCGCGCCGTAAAGCCCGCTCTGCGCCGCGCGGCCGGCGTGCATGCGCTTGACCATGGCGCCGTATTGCGCCGCCATCAGGCCGGACGATTGCGTGCCGGCGATGCCGAGCGCGTGCACCGTCTTGTCGGCATCGAGCGACAGCGCGCGCGCCGCGCCGGCGGCAGCGGAAAAGATTCCGACCGTGGCGCCGGAATGCCAGCCCTGGCCGATATGCTCCTGACCCATGCACAGGCCGACGCGCGGGCCGATCTCATAGCCGGCGACCGCGGCGGTGAGAAACTCGCGCCCGAAAAGTTTCGCATGGCTCTCCGCCACGGCGATCAGCGCCGGCAAGGTGACGGCGCCGACATGCAGCACCGCCTTGCGGTGCACGTCGTCGAGCTCGAAGCCCTGCACCTGCGTGCCATTGAGGAGCGCCGCGTGCGGCGACGAGAGCAGCGCGCCGGTGCCCCACACCGAGGTGGTGCGCGTTGTGTCAAGCTTCTGCAGCGTGCCGCGCAGGATGCGGCACCATTCCAGATCGGCGCCGTAGATGGCGCAGCCGAGCGAATCGAGAATGAGCAGCTTTATGCGCTCGCGCACCTCGCCGGGAATTTGCTCGTAGGTGAGGCCGGAGACGAACTCGGCGATACGGCTTGTGTGGATGTTATTGGTTTTCGAATGAGAGGCCATGCCGCATCTTTATCGTCATTCCGGGGCGCCGCGAAGCGGCGAACCCGGAACGCATAATCACGAACGCTGCGGCTATGGATTGCGGGTCCGCGGGCTGACGCCCGCGGCCCGCAATGACGGCTCAACGCGTCGCGGTCTTCGCCTTCACCGCGTCCCACCACGGGCAGACGCCGGCCATGGTTTCGTAATTGCCTTCCATCACCTGCACCGGCCGGCGATAGCCGTCGGCTGCGTTCTTCAGGCGGAGCGCGCGGGCTTTGGCGTTGTCCTCCTTGGACAGCCAGACGCGGTCGTGACCCCACATGCTCGGGCCTTCCTTGCGCTCCGATGCCTGCCAGGCGTCGACGTCGATCGAGCGCGCGCCCCAGCCGTACTCGACCATGAAGCCCGACGGCGTCCGAGAATAGAACGAGGTGATGTAATCGCTGGTGTGGCGGCCGAGCGTGACGCCGATGCGGCCCTCCTCGCCGAGCGCGATGTCGTAGGCCTGGCCGACGTCATCGAACGAGAACAGCTCCATCATCAGGTGATGCACCGCGTTGGTGCCGGTCTGAATGAAGGCGAGGCTGTGGTGGCGCGGGTTGAGATGCAGGAAGCGGGCGACGAACGGATGATCGTAATAGTCGGTCAACCGGAAGCCGAGCGTGTCGCGGTAGAACGCCATCAGCCGATCGATGGTTTCGCTGCTGTCGACGTTGAGCACGACGTGGCCCATGCCGAGCGGGCCAGTGCGGAAGCCGGAGATCGAACGGCCCGGCCGAAACGGCTCGGCGGCTGTCTCGGCGCCGTGGAAGATTTCCAGGCGATTGCCGAGCGGATCGGCGAGCACGATCAGATCGGCAACATGGCGCTCGTCGGCCAGCGCCCGGCTGCCGCGCGCCACCTTGATCTGCGCGCGTTCGAGGTGCGCCGCCAGCGCATCGAGCGCCGCGGCGTCGGCGACTTCCCAGCCGAAGAACGCGATGCCCTCGCCGCCGTCGGCATCGATCAGGATGCGCTGCTTGCGGTCGTCCATGCGGAAGGCGAGCGATTTGCGCGACTTGTCGATGCGCTGCAGGCCGAGCAGGCCAGAGCCGTAGCGCGTCCAATCGTCCAAATCCTTGGCGCGGACCCCGACGTAACCAAGGGCCTGCGGAACCGCGGCGTGCGTCGTCATGGTCAAAAACCTCGCTTCGCCGTGGTGTTTTATACGGAAAGCGCGGCGTCTCGCATCAAATCTTGTCGATCTTGCCGACTTCGATGACGCGCTTCCATTTGGCGATCTCGTCCTTGACGTATTGGGTGAAGTCCGCCGAGGTATCGCCGTCTGGGATGATGCCGAAACTCAAGAGTTTCTCCTTGACGTCCGGCAGCCGGACGATCTCGGCGATATTCTTCTGCAGCAGATCGACCACCGCCGGCGGCGTGCCGGCCGGGACGAATATGCCGGTCATGGTTTCGGCTTCCTCGCCCTTGATGCCGACTTCGTCGAGCGTCGGCACGTCGCGTAAAGCCTCGAGGCGCTGCTTGCTGGCGATCGCTAGGGTGCGCACCTTACCCTGCAGAATGAGCGGCGCCACATTGCCGAACGCCGAGCTGGCGATCGGCGTGAAACCGCCGAGCAGCGACGTGTTGAGCGGCGCGCCGCCGGTGAACGGCACGGTGACGAACTCGACGCCGAGGTCCTGTTTGAGCATTTCGATCGACAACGACGGCGTCGTGCCGGTGCCCGGCGACGCCACGCTGTACTTGCCGGGATTAGCTTTCAGAAGATTGACCAGCTCTTGCATCGTCTTGGCGGGAAAATCGTTGTTCACCAGCCACGCATTCGGCGTCGCGCCGGCCTTGGTAACCGGGATGAAATCCTTCAGCACGTCGAACGGCACTTTTTTGTAGAGGCTCGGATTGACGACGATGCTCGATGACGCGGACAGGATGGTGTAGCCGTCACCGGTTGAGCGCGCGACTTGGCCCATGCCGATATTGCCGCCGGCGCCGCCGATATCCTCGATGAAAAATTGCTGGCCGAGCCGCTGCGAGAGGTGATTGGCGATCAGCCGCGTCACCACGTCGGTGATGCCGCCGGCCGGGAACGGCACGATGATCTTCACCGCATGATCGGGATAGCCAGCGGCTTGCGCGCGCGGCGCGGTGGCGACCGCCGCGGCGGCGAGCATTAATGCAGTGACCAGCGCTTTTTTCATTGTCATCGCTTTTCCCCGCTTGTCCGCGTCCAGCTTTGATGTGCGGACGATCTTCCTACAGTTGGGGTCGTGTCAATGTCCGCGCGCTTTGCTGCGGCGGCCAGCGCTTGCGATACTTTGACGCTTACAGCCGTTGCAACGGCTTTTTGCTGCGTCATGGCCGGACTTGTTCCGGCCATCCACGTCTTTGCTGTGACAGCCTCAAGACGTGGATGCCCGCGACAAGCGCGGGCATGACGATTTCAGAGAGTCCGCTCCGACGCCCTACTCCGCCGCGACGCGCGCGGCGCCGCGCTGCGTCGAGACGATGTAGTCCATCGCCGCCTGCACGCCGCCTTTCTTGTGAGGAATGCCGGCGAGCGCCAGCGCCATCTCGGTCGATGCCAGCACGCCCATCATCCAGCCGTCGTTGACGTCGCCGAGATGACCGATGCGGAAATATTTCTTGGCATAGGGGCCGAAGCTGGCGCCGTACGAGATGTTGAAGGTGTCCAGCGCCAGGCTGCGGAACGCGTCGGCGTCGTGGCCGTCGGGCAGCAGCACCGCGGTGATGGTCGGCGAGTAGTATTTCGGATCGCGGCACAGGATCTCCAGACCCCAGGCGCGCACCGCGCGGCGCGTCGCCTCGGCAAGCCGGGCGTGGCGGGCGAACACGTTGTCGAGCCCTTCCTCGTGCAGCATGTCGATGGAGACCGCCAGGCCCTGCAGCATCTGCGTCGCCGGCGTATAGGGAAAGAAGCCGACCTTGTTCATGGTGAGCATATCGTCCCACAGCCAGAATGACTTCGGCAGCTTCGACGACTTCGCCGCATGCAGCGCCTTGTCGCTGATGGCGTTGAACGACATGCCGGGCGGCAGCATCAGCCCCTTCTGGGCGCCGCCGACCGTGACGTCGACGCCCCATTCGTCGTGGCGGTAGTCGGCCGAGGCGAGCGACGAAATGGTGTCGACCATGAGCAGCGCCGGATGGCCGGCGGCGTCGATCGCCTTGCGAATGGGTTCGATCGGCGACAGGCAGCCGGTCGCGGTCTCATTGTGCAGCACGCACACCGCCTTGATCTCGCGGCCCTTGTCCTTGCGCAGGTGGTCTTCGATCTTGGCGGAGTCGGCGCCGGTGCGCCAATCGCCGGGGATGAATTCCGGCTTGAGCCCGAGCCGGGCCGCCATGTCCTTCCATTGCGTGGCGAACTGGCCGGTCTCGACCATCAGCACGCGGTCGCCGGGCGACAGCGTGTTGACCAGGGCGGCTTCCCAGGCGCCGGTGCCGGTCGCGGTGTAGATGATCACCGGCTTGGTGGTCTTGAAGATCGTCTTGATGCCGTCGAGGCAGCGCTTGGCGAGCTTGGCGAATTCCGGGCCGCGGTGATCGATGATCGGCGTGTCCATGGCGCGGAGCACGCGGTCGGGCAGCGGCGTCGGCCCCGGAATCTGCAAAAAATGGCGCCCGGCGGCGCGCGAAGCATTCTGCGGCATTAACAATCTCCTTCGGAGGAATTTCCGTCGCGGCGGCGCCTATCCGGGGGCGGGGAGCGCGAACGGCGGCGGCTTGTGGCGTTGAATAGCGGATGCGAGATTGCGGTCAAGTATCCTTCCTGATTGTCGCAGGCAACGCGGTAAAAATCCGATTTGGAGAGGCGCATTGCCCACACGGCTGTACCCCGGCCTGGAACGCCGCCTCAACGCCGAGCGGGCCGGCGAGCTGCACTTCGACGCGTTTACACGTGGGCGCTATGCCACCGACGCCTCGCACTACCAGATCATGCCTTTGGGCGTGGTCGTTCCGCGCTCGATCGAGGAAGCCGAACGGGCGCTGGCGGTTTGCCGCGCCGAAGGGGTCCCGGTGACGCCGCGCGGCGGCGGAACTTCGCAGGCCGGCCAGACCGTCAATCAATCGATCGTGATCGACTGCTCGCGGCATCTCACCCGCATCCTTGAAGTCGATCCAGCCGGCCGCCGCTGCGTGGTCGAGCCCGGCATCGTGCTCGACGAGCTCAACCGCGCGCTCAAAGCCCGCGGGCTCTGGTTTCCGGTGGATATCTCCACCGCGTCGCGCGCCACCATCGGCGGCATGGCGGCCAACAATTCGTGCGGCGCGCGCTCGCTGCGCTACGGCAATACCCGCGAGAACCTGCTGGCGATCGATGCCGTCTTGGCCGACGGCACGCACGCGCATTTCGGCCGGCTCGGCGACGCCAAGACCGACGTGCCGGCGGCGCTGCAGCGCGACCTGCTCGCCATCGCGGCGCGCGAGGCCGGCGAAATCGAGCGCCGCTTCCCAAAGGTGCAGCGCCGCGTCGGCGGCTACAATCTCGATGCGCTCATTCCCGGCAAGAACGACATCAATCTGGCGCATATTCTGGTCGGCTCCGAAGGCACGCTGGCGTTCTCCACCGCCATCGAGCTGAAGCTCGCGCCGCTGCTCGGCCGGCGCGCGCTCGGCGCCTGCCATTTCGGCAGCTTTCACCAGGCGATGGCGGCGGCGCAGCACATCGTGCGGCTCAAGCCGATCGCGGTCGAGCTGATCGACCGCACCATGCTGGGGCTCGCCCGCGACATCGCCATGTACCGGCCGACCGTCGATGCATTCCTGCGCGGCGATCCGGAGGCAATTCTTTTTGTCGAATTCGCCGAAGACGATTGGGACGAAAATCTGCGCCGGCTGAAACAGCTTTCAGAATTACTCGCCGATCTCGGCCTGTCCTGGAGCAACAGCGGCGCCCGATGGGGCGGCGTGGTCGAGGTGCTCGACGGAAAACTGCAGGCCGGCATCGGCGAGGTGCGCACCGCCGGATTGAACATCATGATGTCGATGAAGGACGCCGGAAAACCGGTATCCTTCGTTGAAGACTGCGCGGTGCCGCTCGAGCATCTGGCCGACTACACGGCGCGGCTGTCCGCGGTGTTCGAGCGTCACGGCACGCGCGGCACCTGGTACGCGCACGCCGCAGTCGGCTGCCTGCACGTGCGGCCGGTGCTTAATTTGCGGCTGGACAAAGACGTACGCGCCATGCGCGCGATCGCCGAGGACGCCTTCGCGATGGTGCGCGAATACAAGGGCTCGCATTCCGGCGAGCACGGCGACGGCATCGTGCGGTCGGAATTTCACGAGCCGATGTTCGGCGCCGAGCTGGTCCATGCGTTCGAGGAGGTGAAGGACCGCTTCGATCCGCACGGCCTGTTTAATCCCGGCAAGATCGTCCGCGCGCCGAAATTCGACGACCGCACTCTGTTTCGTTACGGCCCGGACTATCGCGCCGAGGCGATGCAGACCGCGCTCGACTGGTCGGCCTATCCGGGCGCCGGCGGCGGTTTCCAGGGCGCGGTCGAGATGTGCAACAACAACGGCGCCTGCCGGGCGCTTTCCGGCGGCGTCATGTGCCCGAGCTACCGCGTCACCCGCGAGGAGCGCGATTCGACGCGCGGCCGCGCTAATTCATTGCGCCTTGCCATCACCGGCCAGCTCGGAGCGGATGCGCTTACGTCCGACGAGATGGCGGAGACGCTGAACCTTTGCGTCTCCTGCAAGGCGTGCCGGCGCGAATGCCCGACCGGCGTCGACATGGCGCGCATGAAGATCGAGTTTCTGGCGGCGCGCGCGGCGCGGCGCGGCCTGTCGCTGCACGACCGGCTGGTCGGCTATCTGCCGCGCTACGCGCCGTATGCGGCGCGCCTGCCGTGGCTTTTCAATCTGCGCGACGCGATGCCGGGCGCGGCGACTGTATTCGAATGGCTCACTGGTTTCAGCGCCCAGCGGCCGCTGCCGAAGTGGCGCGCGGACTGGTTTGGCGCGACCAAAGACGTGGATGGCCGGCACAAGGCCGGCCATGACGACGAAGGCGCACGCGAAGTCGTTCTGTTTGCCGATACGTTCAACCGCTATTTCGAGCGCGAAAATCTCGACGCCGCGCTGGCGGTGCTCAAGGCCGGCGGCTATCGCGTTCATCTGCCGACGGCGAGCGACGGCTCGCGGCCGTTGTGTTGCGGGCGCACGTTCCTGGCCATCGGCAAAGTCGACGAGGCGCGCCGTGAAGCGGAACGCACGCTCAAGGCGCTGACGCCCTTTGTCGAGCGGGACGTTCCGGTTATCGGGCTCGAACCAAGCTGTCTCTTCACATTCCGCGACGAAATTCCGGCGCTGTTGCGCAATGATGCCGCCGAACGAGCCGCCGCACAGACGTTCTTGCTCGAGGAATTTTTGGCGCACGAGTACAAAGCCGGCCGGCTTGCGCTCGATCTGTCGGCCTTGAACAAGCGCGCGCTGCTCCACGGCCACTGCCATCAAAAATCGTTCGGCGCCATGAGCGCGGTCGAAACCGTGTTGCGCCTGGTGCCCGGCCTCGATGTCACGGCGGTCGAATCGAGCTGCTGCGGCATGGCCGGCGCGTTCGGCTATGGCGCCGACACCATCGACGTATCGCTCGCCATGGCCGAGCTGTCGCTGCTGCCGGCGGTGCGCAAGGCCGACGCCGACACGCTCATCGTCGCCGACGGCACCTCCTGCCGCCAGCAGATCCGCGACGGCACCGGCCGCGCGCCGCTTCATGTCGCGCGCGTGCTGGCGATGAGCTTGAATTAATGGCGACTAAGGCAGCTTCACCTTGCGCTCGTAGAACGTCCAGAGCAGCGGAAACAGCCGCGGATTGAACGTGCCTTCGGCGCAGTCGCGCGCTTCGTCCTCGGAAAGCGGAATGGCGCCGCCCATGATCTCGGCCTGCAGCTGAATCTGCGCGTTCTCTTCCAGAAACGTGCAGGCGAAAAACGCCTCTTCGGCGCTTGCCCCGACCACGACGCTACCATGGCCGCGCATCTGGGCGCAGCGGTGCTGGCCGAGGGCGCGCGACAGGTCGGCGGCCTGCGCGTCGTTGACAACGAGGCGCGGGTTGTTCCAGGTCGGAACGCCGGTACAGAGAAACGAACCGTGCAAAAACACCGGCAGCAGCGGCTTGCCGGCGACGCCGAGCGCGCGGGCATGCGGCGCGTGCAGGTGGCAAATACACATGGCGTCGGGACGGTCGCGATGGATCTGCGTGTGGATGCGCCATTCCAGCGGGATCAGCCCGCCGGGGTGCTCGATGATGGTGCCATCGATGTTGTAGACGAACATGTGCTCCGGCCGCACCACGGTCTTGTCGGTGCTGGCGCCCGGGCTGATGAAACATATGTCGGTGCCCGGCACGCGCACCGACACGTGGCCGAACATGCCGATGGTGCCCTGCAGGTTCAGCATGCGCGTCAGCGTCGCAGCTTTTTCGCGCAGCGCTGTTTCGTCGCTCATGTCACGGCGCCTTTCATTGCATTGTGAGGAGGGTGTCAGAGAGTTTGGGCGAGCCCTGCCCGCTCGATCAGATCGCCCCAGCGATCGATCTCGGCGGCGAGGAATTTCTGCAGTTCGTCGGGCGGCGGGCTATCGACCGGAATATTGCCGAGTTTTTGGATGAACGAATGGACGTCCGGCGTTTTCGCCGCGGCCGCAAGCTCGGCGCCTAAGCGGCCGATGATCGGCGCAGGAGTGGCCGCCGGCGCCAACACCATGGTCCAGCCGACCGCCTCGAAGCCGGGCACGCCGGCTTCGGCGATGGTCGGAACGTTCGGGAGCGCCTCGACGCGTTCGGCCGTGCTGACCGCCAGCACCCGTACTTTTCCGGCCTGGATCTGACCCATGACGCTGCCGGCGTCGGAGAACATCAAGGCGACGCGGCCCGCCATGACGTCATTGAGCGCAAGCGGCGCGCCGCGATACGCCACACCGACCATTTTGGTGCCGGTCATGGTCTGCAACAATTCAGCGGCGAGATGGATCGCCGAACCCGGACCGCCATGGGCAAAGTTGATTTCGCCGGGTTTTTGCTTGAGCAGCGCAATCAGCTCCTTGACCGAAGTCGCCGGCAGATTCGGATTGACCACGAGAGCAAGCGGCGTGCGGAACACCAGCGACACCGCCTGCAAATCCTTGAGCGTGTCGAACGGCAGCGACTTGAACAGTTTCGGGTTGGCGGCGATCGAACTCGCGGCGGCAAGCAAGGTGAGGCCGTCCGGCGCCGCGCGGGCGACCAGGCCGGTCGCGATCACGCCGCCGGCGCCGGCGCGGTTTTCGATGACGGCGGGCTTGCCGAGCCGCTGCTGCAGCTTCGGCGCCACGGCGCGCATGACCACGTCGGTGCTGCCGCCGGCCGGGAACGACACGATGAAAGTCACCGGCCCGGACGGATAGTTTTCCGCGCCCGCTTGCTTGCAAAAGGATAGGAGCGTACCCGCGACTACCGGTGCCGCCAGCATGTGGCGTCGGCTCAGCATGTTCCCCTCCCCTGTCGTGGCTGCACCGTACCTGCCACGACAGCGCGCGTACACGACGCTTGTCGCCGCGGTGGACAGCACTTGCGACCCGCGACTACCGCTCGCCCTGCAGCGCGCTTTCGTGCCAGCGCCGCAGCGCCAGATGATTGATCAGCGCCAACAGATAAAAGATCACGATGCCGGCGAGGGAGAGTAGCAGCAGCGCCGCGAACATGCGCGGGATGTTGAGGCGGTACTGCGATTCGCTGATGCGGTACGCAAGCCCGGAGCCGGCGCCGGCGGAGCCGGCGGCGATCTCGGCCGCCACCGCGCCGACCAGCGACAGCCCGCCGGCGATGCGCAGGCCGCCGAGCATGTAAGGCAGTGCCCCCGGCAGTTTCAGATTCCACAACACGTCGAGCCGCGACGCGCCGTAGAGCGCGAACAGTTCGCTGAGATTGCGATCGACCGAATTCAATCCCAGCGTGGTGTTGGCCAGCACCGGAAAGAACGCCACGATCCAGGCGCAGACCAGCACCGCGGTCGGCTGCTGCAAATACACCAGAAGCAGCGGCGCAATCGCGATCACCGGCGTGACCTGCAGGATGACGGCGTAAGGATAGAGCGAGTATTCGAGCACGCGGAATTGATTGAACAGCACGGCAAGGCCGACGCCGCCGACCGCGGCGAGCAAAAAGCCCTCGACCGTCGTCGTCAGCGTCACCAGCAGCGATTGCCACAACAGCACCCAGTCGTTCACCAGCGTTTGCCCCACCAGCACCGGGCCAGGCAGCACGTAGGGCGGAATATGCAAGCCTCGCACTGCCGCTTCCCAGATCGCGAGCAGGACCGCCAGAACGACGACCGGGAGCGCGACGCGCAACGCGCGGTCGCGTCGCTCCCGAGGCGAAGAAGCGGGACTCATTGGTTGCCTCCCGCCATGGCGCGCGCCAGCGCCTCGGAGGTGCGCCGGCACAGCGCGGCATAGTCGGCCGAGGTGCGAAAATCGCGGCCGCGCGGATACGGCGCGTCGACGGCCAGCTCGGTGACGACGCGGCCCGGCCGCGGCGCCATCACCGCGATGCGGCTCGACAGATACACCGATTCGAACACCGAATGGGTGACGAACACGATGGTGGTGCGCAGCGCCTGCCACATCCGCAATAGATCGTCGTTGAGCGCAAAGCGGGTGATCTCGTCGAGCGCGGCGAACGGCTCGTCCATCAAAAGGAGCTGCGGCTCGGTGACGAGCGCGCGCGCGATCGACACGCGCATGCGCATGCCGCCGGACAATTCGCGCGGATAAGCGTGCGCGAATTGCGCCAAGCCGACGCGCGCCAGTGCCGCGTCGACGCGCGACGCAGCTTCATCGGCGGGTGCGCCGGCGAGCTTGAGCGGCAGCCGCACATTGTTCGACACATCGGCCCACGGCATCAGGGTCGGCTCCTGAAACACGAAGCCGATGCGGCCGATGCGCTCGGCTTGTTGCGCCGGCTGGCTCCATTCGACCGCGCCGGCCGTCGGCTCGCTCAAGCCGGCGATGATGCGCAACGCCGTCGACTTGCCGCAGCCGGAGGGGCCGAGCAGCGACAGAAACTCGCCCTGCCGCACTTCGAGATCGAGCCCGGCGAGCGCCTGCGTGCCGTTCGGAAACGTCTTCGCCACGCCGCGCAGCGCGACGAGCGTTGACGAGGAATGCGGCGCCGGGGCGGACAATTGCGACATGGCTAGATGGTCATACGGTGGTTCTTGCCGAACAGAGAACGCCGTGCGACGCGGCGTGGTAACAAGAGCGAGTCATATCACCGCTCCACCTTCGCGACCGCCGCGCGCACATAAATCCTCCAGTTTCCGGGGCGCTCCTCGGCGAGCCGGTAATCGAGGCTGGCGGCGAACGGATCGTCGGCCCAGGCGCCGTCCTGCGGCACCAGAACGATGACGTCGCAGCGGTAGAGTCCGGCGAGATCGCGGACATCGTCGGGCTCGCCGTGGCCGGCAAAAACGCGAACGAATTGTTGGTTGATCGCTTCGCGGCGCGCGACCGGCAATGGCGTGATCGCCAGGGCCAGTTCGCGGCCGGCAAAGCACGAAGCGCGGTTAGCCAGCAGCGCCCACGAGATATTGGCGGGCCACGGCGTCAGGTCTTGCAGATAAAGCGGATTGTTGGCGACCCGCGCCGTCGGGCCGGCATAGCGGCGCACCGCTGCCCACAATTCGGGCGCCCGCGCGAATAATCGGCCGTCCGGGACCGCGTGTCCGGCGACATTCGATTGGATCATTTTGGCGGTGTCGGGCAGGCTGAGGACCAGACCGCCGAGCGCCGTCGCCACGATGAGAGCACGGTGCGGCAGCGAAACGATGCCGATGGCCGTGGCGACGATCAGCACCATCGCGGCCGGCAGCACGGCGCGCAGTGCCAGATCGTTGTTGGCGCCGACCGTACTGGCAAGGAGCCACGACGCGATGAGCCCGGCGCCAGCGAGGCAGACCAGGCCTGCAAGGAGTATTTTGGTTTGCCGCTCGGTCGTGATGCGCCACAGCAGCACGAGCGCGACCACGCCAGTTGCGAATGTGGCCGGAAATTCGACCGGCAGCTCGATCACCCAGTATGCCGGCAGGTCGAGAATGCGCCGCAGCGGTTCGGGAAACAGCTCGCCCAGCACGGCAAACGGCCGGATCACGATCGGCATCACATCGTGGCGCGCCGCGGTCGTCGCCACCTGGTCGATGATGAAGGGAGCGACGAGGGCGACGACGAGCACGACAGCGCAGCCCATCAAAGCGACAAAGCGCAGACGCCGGCCGCGCTCGATCTGCGCCACGAAGAACGGCGCCGCCGCCAAAGCCGCAAGCGCAAACGTTACGCCGCCCACATAAGTCGAGCTTTCAAAGCCCGCCGCCGCCGTCAGCACCAAAGTCGCGGCGAGCAGCAAGCCCGGCGCAACGGCGCAGCGCGCGATCAACAATATGGCCAGCACGACGCACGACGCCGCCATCAGGTGCTGCGGTGCCCAGGCGGCTTGAAACAGCCAGCCGGCAAAACCGGTCGGATAGGCAAGGAACGGCGCGAGCTCGTATGAGCCGAACAGCCAGCCGAGGCTGGCGCGCAGCGAGGTCGCGGCGGCGAGCGCGACCACCAAGAGGGCGGCGGCGGATCTGCGGCTCAGCCAAACGGCAAGCGCCATCATCGAAACAAGCGAGGCGAACGCCGTGAACCAGGTCAGCCCGATATCGGCTTCCCAACCGCTCACGCCAAGCGGCAGCGCCAATTGCGCGGCGCTGAAATACAAGAGATAATAATAAACCAGCCGATCCGAACCGCTCGGCCCGGCGAACGCTATATTGATGGGCGGCACGCCCTGCCGCATCATCGCATCGATCATCGCGATCTTCGAGTGATCGAAGATCGGATCGGCGAGGTAGACCGCATCCCCGGAAATTTTCGGCAGGATGGCGACTGCCGGGGCTAGCGCCAGCGCCGCCGCGGCCGCGTATGCCCAGGTCGGCACGGTCGGCGCCTCACTTGGCTGCTGTTTGATCGAAAGCCAACCGAGCGAAGCGCCGCTCGCGGCAATGCATACCAGCGCGATCGTCACGATCGCAGCCGGCGAAAGACCGATCAGAAAAAAGATCGGCAGCGTCGCGGCACTGTGCACCGCCCAGCCGAGTACCGGCGCGGCGCCGAGCGCGAGCGGCCGCGGCAGCATGTGCCGCGCCAGCGCGTAGCCCAGCAGCGACCAGAATGCGGTCGCCACGACGGCGCACAGAACGGCATTGACGAGCGATGGCATGAGCGACCGCAGGCGTGGCTTTCGGGACGAGCCGGTCCACCCGCGTAGCCGCCGCAACGGTTTGGATCAATGCCATTCTGGCGCGCCTCAAATGAGGCAACGCTCCACGACGGCGACTTTCAGTCTGACGCGGCTTTTAGCCGGCTTCCGCCTTGACGCGGTCGGACTTGGCGACGACGGCGGTCCAATACTCGACCGATTGCCGCGCCTGGCGAACCGCTTCGGCAAACGCAGCCTCCTTGTAGTGGAGGCGCCAACGGCCGTTGTTGTACAGCTCGACCAGATGGCTCAGCGTCCGGCGTGCGCCGAACAGCTGGCGCTCGGCGTTCTTGCGCTGAATGTCGGCGGTCAAGAGTTTGGTCATGGCCGGAAGGTTGCCTGAAACTGGTAAAATAAGATCAAAAGCGAACGATAAGGCGACGGCCTACCGCTCGGAAGAATATCGTTAACGCTTCGTGGCTTCGCTCAGTACGCCTGCTCGTCATAGATCGGATCGACCGAGCCGTTCCACGGGCCGTGAAACTTGGCCAACAGGTCATCGGCCGGCGTTTTGCGGCGGGCCAGCCGCTCGTCGAGCACGTCCAGATAGCGGCCCTCGTCGCGGCCGGCTGCATCAAGCCGGTTGCGGCGGGCGAGCCCGGCGCGGGAGAGTTTCAGAATATCGGCGGCCAGCTCGGCTACGCCGCGGCCGCGAATTTTGGCGGCAAGGCCGAGCTTCGGCACCTCGTCGCGCAGTTGCTGGCGCTCCGCGGCGCTCCAATCCTTGACCAGGTCCCAGGCAGTGTCGAGCACGGCGTCATCATAAAGAATGCCGACCCAGAAGGCCGGCAACGCCAGCAGGTTCGGCAGCGGCCCGGCATCGGCACCGCGCATTTCCAGATAGCGCTTGAGCCGCACCTCGGGAAAAATCGAGCTCAAGTGATTGGCCCAGTCGGAGATGGTGGCGCGGGCGCCCGGCATGCCGCGCAGTTTGCCGACCAGCAGGTCGCGAAACGATTGACCGGCGACGTCGACATACTCGTCGTCGTGCTTGACGAAATACATCGGCACGCCGAGCGCATAGTCGACCCAGCGCTCGAATCCCATGCCGGGCTCGAACGCCCACGGCAGCATGCCGGCGCGGTCGTTGTCGGTGTCGCGCCAGATTTCCGAGCGGAACGACAAAAAGCCGTTCGGCTTGCCGTCGGTGAACGGCGAATTGGCGAACAGCGCGGTGGCGACCGGCTGCAGCGCCAGCGACACACGCAGCTTCTTGACCATGTCGGCTTCGGAGGAGAAGTCGAGATTGGTCTGCACCGTGCAGGTGCGGTACATCATGTCGAGGCCGAGCGTGCCGACCTTCGGCATATAAGCCGTCATGATCTTATAGCGGCCTTTCGGCATCACCGGCATATCGGCGCGCCTCCAGTCCGGCGTCATGCCGATGCCGAGAAATCCGAGGCGGAGCGGCTTTGCCACCTCGCGTACTTGATCGAGATGCGCGATGAGCTCGCTCGCCGTTTGATGAACGCTGTCGACCTGCGCGCCGGACAATTCGAACTGGCCGCCCGGCTCGAGCGTGATGGCGCCGCCGCCGGCTGCGTCGAACAGCCCGATGAGGTGCGGGCCCTCCGCGATCGGCTGCCAGCCCAACAGCCGCTGCATGCCCTCGAGCAACGCGCGGATGCCGCGCGGACCGTCGTACGGCACCGGGCGATGGCCCTCGCGCGTGAAGGCGAACTTTTCGTGCTCGGTGCCGATGCGGAAGTTCGCCTTCGGCCGCACACCTTGCGCCAGCCAAGCGACGAGCTCGTCCCGCCGCTCGATCGGCGTCAGGTCGACTTGATCACGCGCCATGCAGGGGTCTCGGAAAAACGGGGCGCGACATTACACGGCGGGCATCGCAAAGGCCATCGCGCCGGGCGCGCCGCTCACGCGGCCACCTTGGGGGACTGCGGCGGAAACCGGCCATAGAAGGTGTCGCCCTTTTTCGCCATGTCGACCAACAACTTGCAGGGCGCAAAGCGAGCGCCGTGACGTTTGGCAAAGTCGCGGCACAGCGCCACGAAGGCCTTCACCCCCATGCCGTCGATGTAGGAGATGGTGCCGCCGGTAAATGGCGCAAAGCCGAAGCCGAGGATCGAGCCGAGGTCGGCCTCACGCATGTCGGTGAGCACGCCCTCCTCGACGCAGCGCGCGGTTTCCAGCGCCTGGATGGCAAGGAGCCGCTGCTTCAGCTCGCCCACATCGAGCTTGTCGGGATCGAGCTTCTCCGGCTGCAGGTCGGCCAGGCCCGGCCACAGCCGCTTCGGCCCATTCGCCGGATAATCGTAAAAACCCTTGCCGTTCTTGCGGCCGAAGCGGCCGCGCTTTTCCACCATCTCCTGCAGCAGCGCCTTCTGCCGCGGCTCGACGGCGTCGGCGCCTTCGTCGGCTTCGGTGGCCTGCAATATCTTCCAGGCGAGATCGACGGCGACTTCATCGTTGAGCGCCAGCGGGCCGACCGGCATGCCGGCCATGCGGCCGACGTTTTCGATCATCGCCGCCGGCACGCCGTCGCTGAGCATCAGATGACCCTCGCGCAGATAGGTGCCGACCACCCGCGACGTGTAGAAGCCCCGCGAATCATTAACCACGATCGGCGTCTTGCGGATGGCGCGCACGTAATCAAGCGCGACGGCGAGCGCCGCCTCGCCGGTGTCGCGGCCCAAAATGATCTCGACCAGCATCATGCGGTCGACCGGCGAGAAGAAATGAATACCGATGAAGCGCCTGCGATCCTTGAGCGCGGCGGCAAGCGAGCTGATCGGCAGAGTCGAGGTGTTGGAACCGAAGATGGTGTGCTCGCCGATGACGTTCTGCGCCCGGCCGATCGCTTCCTCCTTGACCTTGCGGTCCTCGAACACCGCTTCGATGACGAGATCGCAGTCCTTGAGCGCGACGTAATCGGCCGTCGGGACGATGCGCGCCAAGAGCGCGTCGCGCTCGGCGGCGCTGGCGCGGCCGCGCTCGACCTGCGCGTTGATCAGCCGCTCCGACTGCGCCTTGCCGCGCGCAGCGATTTCCGGATCGCGGTCGAGCAGGACCACGTCGAGGCCGGCCTGGGCGCTCACATAGGCGATGCCTGCGCCCATGAAGCCGGCGCCGAGCACGCCGATTTTCTTCAGCGCCTGTTTCGGGACGCCCGCCGGCCGGCGCGCGCCCTTGTTGATCTCCTGCAGCGACAAAAACAGCGTGCGGATCATCGCCGCCGCCTGCGGCGACCGTAAAATCTTGGCGAAATACCGCGACTCGACGCGCAGCGCCTGATCCATCGGCAGCTGCAGGCCCTCGTAGACGACCTGCATGATGGCGCGTGCCGCCGGATAATTGTCGTAGGTCTCGCGGCGATAGAGCGCGTTGGCCGGCGTGAACACCATCATGCCGGCTTTGGACTGCACCGGCCCGCCCGGCAATCTGAAACCCTCCGCGTCCCAGGGCGCGATGGCACTGCCGCCGTTGGTAATCCAGTCTTTGGCGGCTTTGATCAGCTCGGCCGCCGGCACCACCGCGTCGACGAGTTTTTGCGCTTTGGCCCGCGCCACGTCGATCTGATCGCCCTTGAGCAAAAACTGCAGCGCTTCGCCGGGCGGCACCATGCGGGGAACGCGCTGCGTGCCGCCGGCGCCGGGAAACAGGCCGACCTTGATTTCCGGCAAGCCGAACCGCGTCTTGGAATTATCCGCGGCGATGCGGCGGTGGCAGGCGAGCGCCAGCTCGAAACCGCCGCCCACAGCAGTGCCGTTGAGCGCCGCGACCCACGGCTTGCCGCAAGTCTCGATGCGCCGGCACAGTTGCGAGAATTTTCGGCTTTCCGCAAACAGCAGCGCGTTCGCCGCGTCTTCGCCCTGCGCCGTCATGGTCTCCGTGTACAGCCGGCTCATGGTCTGCAGGATCGCCAGATCGGCGCCGGCGCAAAAGCTGTCCTTGCCCGACGTAATGACGACGCCCTTCACGACCGCATCGGCGGCAACCTGCTCGACGATCGCCGACAATTCCGCAGTCGTCGTGGCGTCGATCAGGTTCATCGAGCGCCCCGGCATGTTCCAGGTGACGAGCGCGATGCCGTCGCTGCCGACCTCGAGAGTGAAGCGCGTAAAGCTCATTTGTATGGCTCGCCGTTCTTGTGCGTATAGCGCGCGCCGGCCGCATCGCGCACCATCACCAGATCGACGTCCGGATAATGGGCGCGCTCGTGCCGCGACCGCGTGCCGATTTCCAGATAGACCACGTCCTGCGACGAACGATTGACGAGCTGATGACCGTTGGCGACGTTGGCCTTGAAGCCGGCGGCATCGCCCGGCTTGAGCACGGTCTCGCCGCCGTCCTCGACCAGCACGACTTCACCCTGCACGACGTAGACCAGCTCGTCTTCCTGCTCATGCCAATGGCGCAGCGCCGACGCTGCGCCGGGCTTGAGCGTCGTCAGATTGACGCCGAACTGGTCGAGCCCGACGGCATTGCCGAGCCGCTTGCGGATGCGGCCCTCGACGCCGCGGTTGAGCGGCGGCGGATAGTTGGTGCGCGTGTCGGTCGGCAGATTGGCAATGTCGATTTTCGGCATGGGCGGTCTCTCTGCATTGTCATCGTCCGCGCAAGCGGACGATGCCGTAATCACTACGCCTCGTGTAATTCCCTTATACCCGCTCGATGATCGTTGCCGTGCCCATGCCGGCGCCGATGCAGAGCGTGATCAACGCGGTCGCGGCGTTGCGCCGCTCCAGTTCGTCGAGCGCGGTGCCGAGGATCATGGCGCCGGTGGCGCCGAGCGGATGGCCCATGGCGATGGCGCCGCCGTTGACGTTGACCTTGGCGCTGTCGAGATCGAACGCTTGCAGATAGCGCAGCACCACCGACGCGAACGCCTCGTTGACCTCGATCAGGTCGATGTCGGCGAGAGTCATGCGGGCCTTTTTCAGAACTTTCTCGGTGACGTCGACCGGACCGGTCAGCATCAGCGCCGGCTCCGAGCCGATATTGGCGAACGCTCTGATCCTGGCGCGCGGTTTCAGATCGGCGCGCTTGCCCGCCCTGCTATTGCCGATCAGCACCGCGGCGGCGCCGTCGACGATGCCCGACGAATTGCCGGCGTGATGGACGTGATTGATGGCCTCGACCTCGGGATGCGCCTGCACGGCGACGGCGTCGAAGCCGCCTTTGTCGCCGAGCTCGACGAATGACGGCTTGAGCGCGGCCAGCGACTGCATGGTCGTGCCGGGCCGCATGTGCTCGTCCTTGTCGAGGATAGCGAGCCCGTTGACGTCCTTGACCGTCATGACCGAGCGGGCGAAGCGACCCTCGTCCCATGCCACGGCGGCGCGTTTTTGACTCTCGACCGCGTAGGCGTCGACGTCGTCGCGCGAAAAACCGTATTTGGTGGCGATCAGGTCGGCGGAAATGCCTTGCGGCAGAAAATAATGCGCCACCGCGATCGACGGATCGACCGACCAGGCGCCGCCGGCGGCGCCGATGCCGACGCGGCTCATGGATTCGACGCCGCCGCCGATCGCCATGTCCTGCTGCCCGGCCATGATTTGGGCCGCGGCGAAATTGACGGCGTCGAGGCCCGAGGCGCAGAACCGATTGATCTGCACGCCGGCAACGCCGTTGCCATAGCCGGCGACCAGCGCCGCAGTGCGCGCGATATCGGCGCCGGCCTCGCCGATCGGATCGACCACGCCCATCACCACGTCATCGACCAGCGCCGGATCGAGAGCGTTACGGCTCTTGATGGCGCCGAGCGCCTGGCTCGCCAGAGCGAGCGCGGTGACTTCGTGCAGCGCGCCGTCGACCTTGCCGCGGCCGCGCGGTGTGCGCACATGATCGTAGATGAAGGCCTCGGGCATGCTGTCTCCGCAGGGATCGGGTTTGGCAGCGCGGGCGCAACTATTCGCCGCGCGCGCATACTAGCCAGTGGCGATGGCGTGGACTAGCCTTCCGCAAATGGGTCGCGTCGACGGCAAGGTTGCGCTGATCACGGGCGGGGCATCGGGAATCGGCTTGGCCGTGGCGCGCCTGTTTGTGGACGAGGGCGCCACGCTCGTCCTGACCGACCGCGATCAGCCGGCCGCCGATGCGGCGCTGACCGCGCTCGGCCACCGCGCCAAATTCCACCTGCTCGACGTCACCCGCGAGGATCACTGGATCGGGGTCACCGACAGTGTCGTTGCCGACTTCGGACGGCTCGATGTCCTGGTCAACAGCGCCGGCGTGGCGTTGCTGCGCGACATCGAGGCAACGACGCTCGACGAGTGGCGCACGCTGATGGCGGTCAATCTCGACGGCACGTTCTTGGGCTGCAAGCATGCGGTGCGCGTCATGAAAGAGCGCGGCGGCGGCTCGATCGTCAACATGTCGTCGGTCGCAGGACTGATCGGCAACGGCAATCTCGCCGCTTACAGCGCCAGCAAGGGCGGCGTGCGCCTCCTCACCAAATCGGTGGCGCTGCATTGTGCCCGCAAGGGTTACAATATCCGCTGCAATTCGGTGCACCCGTCCTTCGTCGAGACGCCGATGCTGCGCGGCATGATCGCCGCTGGCCGCGATCCGGCCAAGATGGAAGCCAATTGCGTGAGCGCCGCGCCGCTCGGCCGGCTCGCCCAGCCGATCGAGGTCGCGCGCACGATCTTGTTTTTGGCAAGCGACGAGTCGGCGTTTACCACCGGCGCCGAGCTGGTCGTCGACGGCGGCCTGACCGCGGCGTGATCGCCGACCGAAACATGATGACGCAGCCCGTCCGATCAAACAAAGCCGCGAAGAAGCAGGTCAGGCTCGAGACGACGCGCTTCATCGTGCGCAATGCGCGGAGCGAGGACGCATCGGAGCAATGGGGCCAATGGATGGCCGATGCCGAAGCGAGCCGTATGCTCAACGCTCCGGCAAAGGCACTGACCAAAGCCGAGGTCGAGGCTTACATCCGGATGTTCGATCAACGCACGCACCTCTTGCTGGTGATCGTCGACAAGAGCACGGACCAAATCCTCGGCTGCTTTCGCATCGACATCGACCAAAAACTCGGTCGCTTTCTGGTCAGCATGATCGTCGGCGAGCCCAGCTACCGACACAAGGGCATCATGAACGAGCTGACCGTGCCGTTCCGCGATTATTTTTTCGAGACGCTCGGGCTAAAGACCATGCTCGGCATGGTGCTGTCGCACAACGCGCCGGTGATCCGCTATCTGGAAAAGACCGGGCTCAACCTCGACAGGAAAATCGAGCACCACGTCAAATCGCGCACCAGCGATACGATGCTCGGCATGTGCTTCTTCAGCCAGACCGCGGAGAGCTGGCGCGCCTGGAAACGCGCGAATCTGGCGGCGTTCCAGAAAGGCAAAGATTAAGGCCGGTGGAACGGTTTAGGCCAAGGCGAGCTTATCGCGCCAGCCAGCCGAAGTGATAATCGAGAATGACTTTGACTGCGTCGATTCGCTGACTGACGGTGATCGGTGCCGAGGGACCGCTGAGAACGGCAGGCACGTTCGTATCGGTCAGTGTCACGCTGTGGCTGCCAAAGCCGTAATGATCGTATTCAATTCCCACCGACCAATTGTTCGCGAACGCCCATTCAAGACCTAGGCCGACTGTCCATCCTGCCTGCGTATCAGTGCCGGAAGGGTTGCAGGCGAGGAATGCGGTGAAGTTGCTGTTCAGACACAGGAAGCCGGGATTTCCCCAGGCAAATAAGTTTCCGACACTGTCCCTGCTGTGCTGCCAGGCGACTCCGCCCTTGCCATAGAGCAGCCAGTGATCCCAGGCGTATCCGACGCGTCCCGTCGCTGTCGCCAACCACTCAGTCCTGTCATGAAGCGTGATAGGGCCGCCATTCTTGCCCGCAAAGAGCGGGTCCGACGAAAATGGATCAGATACGTTTCCGTCCAGGCTGGTCCAAGAAAAGTCTCCCGCCAGTCCGACGACCCAATTCGTCGCAAATTGGTAATCGCAGCCGATCTGGCCGCCGCCAAGGACGCCGGCGCCTTGATCGAAGCCCACGCTGCCGCCGGTCGGGGCGAAAAATCCGTCTCCGGTACCCCGGACGTTGTTCGGATCAGTAAAGTTGGCATGGCCCCAAGCGCCGCCGAGATGGCCGCCGACATAGCAGCCGGTCCAGCTGAAGGGTCGGGCGATCACCGGGGGCGCCTTGAGCGGCATTCGTGCCGGCGACAGGTCCGCCGCGAAGACGGGGCCGGCGAACGCCAAGGCGGTAGTGGCTAGAAGAATGCGCTTCATGGCTGCTCTCCAGCACGACCCTTAAGAATTATACGCCCGCCGGGCGATGACGGCTGTGGCCGCGCGACAACACTTGGCCAAATTGTGCCGCCGGCTTGCCCGCGTCGGAATAAACGGCCGATCGGGCACCAGCCTGTCGATGCGGCCGCCAACCGCCCCGGTAAAGCGGCTTTAACCGCTTGTTTACCCTATTCCTTAACAGTCGCCCGAAGAGGCACTGAGGACCGCGCCGCTCGCATTGTCCTTGACGAGGGCCGGCTCGACATCGGGCACAGGCTGCCCCTGCGGTTTGGGCGCGAGAATGAAACCTGGCGGTCCGTGGAATCTCAAAGGTCGCCCTCCGCGAACCCATGAGACTGCCCGGGACAGCGGGCAGCGGCCCGGCGTTTCGGTCGGCGACTGGCTCAACAGCGTCATCGAACGCAGCGATGGCGAAGACGAGCCGTACGGGCGGCCGCAGCGAAATCACCGCGAACGCACTGCGTTCGGTGCGCCGCAGCGGCGCGAAGGCGGTCCGTACCGCGATTCGGAGCGAAACGGGCGGCATGGGCGTCGTCCCGATGGTGATCGGTATCGCGACGCTGACTACGGCCGCGCCGAGCGTCCGCACGAAGGCGGCCCATTTCGCACCCCTGGGCACGACGAACCGCGCGCTGGCCGCCATGAAGGCGGTCGGTATCGCGACAGCAGCCGCGACGACCGCGATGAGCGCGAGCACCAACCGCAGCCTGACGCCAAACCGTTCCGCAAAGCCGAGCACAACGACCAGGCTGAGCCCTCGCGCGGAGCCCAGCGCGAAGACAACTCGTATCGTGACATCGGCTACGCCGCGGCGCGCGAGCCCCGGCGCGATAATTATTCCTATGGCAATGCCGCAGGCGACGAGCCGCACGAGCGCCAGCGCGAAGCCAATCCCGCCGCCGTCGCCGAGCACGACGCGCCGCGCGAACGACCCCGCGAGGCGCTCGAGGAAACGCCTCGCCGCAACGAGTTCAACGAAGTGAATGCGCGGCTCGATAAACTTGCGCAGCAATTGGAGCATTTGGCGCGCGTAGCAGCCAATCCGCCACCGCCGCAGCCGGTCGAGACGCCGCGCGAATCACCCGATCCGCCGCTGACCGGCGGGCCGACACCGGTGCGCAAGGTGCCGCGCGAGCCGCTTAATCGGCCATTTGCCGCCGCGCCGCCGCCACGTTCGACGGTATCGAGCGAGCCGCGTGAGCCGCCGCTCATCGCCGTACCATCGCGGCGGCGGCGCGCCAACGCCGAGCCGGCGATCTCCATCGACGACGCCGTCGCCGAAATCGCCGCACGCCAGCGCGCGCTTGATGCCGAGCCGGTCATTGCGGACGAAGCCCCCACGCAAGCGCAGACGCCGGAACCCGCGCTCGCGGCTGCATCAGCACCAAGCGCGGTGCTCGATTTCGACAGCCTGGAGCAGCAGCTGCGCCAGATCACCGCGCGCATCGAAGCGCTGCAGCCGTCGAACGAGATCGAGACAGCGATCGCCGCGGTGCGCAGCGACCTTGCCCAAATCGGCAAGCAGCTCAACGAGGCGCTGCCGCGCCGCGCCGTGGAATCGCTGGAGAGCGAGATCAAGGCGCTGGCCGCGCGCATCGATTTCAGCCGGCAAGCCGGCGTCGATCCAACCGCGCTGGCCGGCCTCGAGCGCGGCCTCGCCGAGGTCCGCGAGGCGCTGCGCGGGCTCACGCCGGCGGAAAATCTGGTCGGGGCCGACGCGGCAGTCAGCGCACTCGCCCAGAAGGTCGACATGATCCTGGCGCGCGACGATCCGGCGATGCTGCAGCAGCTCGAAGCGGCGATCGGCGGATTGCGCGGAGTGGTGGCGCACGTCGCCTCGAACGACACGCTCAACAAAGTCGCCGAAGACGTGCGTGTGCTCGCCGCCCAGGTCGACGCCATCGCCAACAACGCGGCGACCGCGCACGCGGTGGCATCGCTGGAGCAGCGCATCGACGCGCTGGCGGCGGCGCTGCAGGCGTCAGGCGACGCCGCTCAGACAATGCCGCGCGATAGTGCCGACAACGCGGCGACCGCGCACGCGGTGGCATCGCTGGAGCAGCGCATCGACACGCTGGCGGCGGCTTTGCATGCGTCGCGTGAAGCCGGCCAGACGGTGCCGCACGATCTGGAAAAGATGCTGGCGGGGCTGATCGACAAACTCGAATGGGTGCAGCTCACCCACACCGATCACGCGGCGCTGGGGCACCTGGAGGACCGCATCGCCATGCTGGTGAAGCGGTTCGACGCGTCCGAGGCGCGTTTCGCCCAGCTCGAAGCGATCGAGCGCGGGCTGGCCGATCTTTTGGTCCACGTCGAGCAGATGCGCGGCCCCGATCGCGCGGCTGCGGCCACACCGCCGGCGTGGCAGGCGCCGGCCGCGCCGGCCTTCGAAGAGCCCATCGCTGAAATCAAGCACAGCGAGCCGCGCAGCTACGATTCGTCCGCAACCATGCAAGATACGGTCGAACACGTGGCCGATCGACTGGCGATGATCGAGAGCAATGTTTACGACAGCGCCGCCACCGCGCCGGCCGCGACAGCGACGTTTGCCAAACCGCCGCAGGTGCCGCAGCACGCCGCCGCGGAGCCGATCGTTGCCGACGAAATCGTCTCGTTGCTGGCCGCGGCGCCGGCCGCGCCGCTCGAAGCGGCCACTGCGATTGCGCCGCCAGCAACACGGCCGCCGCTTGATCCCACACTGCCGCCGGACCATCCGCTCGAAGTGGGCTTTACCAGCTCGCTTTCGCGGCCGAACGCTTCGGCCGCCGAACGGATCGCGTCGTCCGAGGCGGCGCTCGGATCGGCAAAACCGCCGGTCATTCCGGATGCCGGCCGGCCCAATTTCATTGCCGCCGCGCGACGCGCCGCGCAGGCGGCGGCGTGGGAGCCGTCCACCGCGAAAGCCCGACGCGAGCCGGAGCTCAACGTGAGCGACGGTCGGCCGAGCAAGCTGTCGCAACGCCTGCGCAAGCTGATTGTCGCGGGCAGCGCGCTGTTGATCGTCGTCGGCTGCGCGCGCATCGCGATGCGGCTGTTGGATGACGGCCGCGCGATCAGCAGCGCGGCGCCCGTGCAATCACAGCAGAGTCCCGCGCCCGCTGTTGCGGCGCCGCCACCGCCGGCACAAAAAGGCCCGCCGGCAAATGCTCCGGCTGCGCAAGCTCCAGCGCTGCCGCTGCCCAATCCGCCCGAGGCCGCGACGCCGGCGCCGGCGCCGGCACCTGCCAAACCAGTGAAGCCGGAACAGCAATCGCTGCAGCAAGGCGGCGGCGAAACCATTGCCAATGCGGCGCCGCCGGCCGGCGCACAACCCGCCGCAAACGAGCGGCCGCTGTGGGCCACGCCCGACATCACCGGCACCTTGCCTCGCAGTATCGCCGGTCCCGCGAAGCCGCGCGCGGCTGCGCCTGCTTTCGTTGCGAGCGACGACGATTTGCCGGCAGCGATCGGCGATCCGGCACTGCGCGCGGCCGCAATCGGCGGCGACCCCGCGGCCGCGTATGAGATTGCGGCCCGCTTTGCCGAAGGCCGCGGCGTGGCGAAAAACAGCGCCGCAGCCGCGCATTGGCTGGAGCGCGCCGCCAAGCAGGGCTTGGCGCCGGCGCAATTCCGCCTCGGCGGCCTCTACGAAAAAGGCATCGGCGTCAAAAAGGATCTCGCCCGCGCGCGCGACCTCTATCTCGCGGCCGCCCAAAAGGGCAACGGCAAGGCCATGCACAATCTCGCCGTGATTTACGCCGAAGGCGTCGATGGCGCGCCGGATTACACGAGCGCCGCCGAGTGGTTTCGGCGCGGCGCCGATCACGGGCTGAGCGACAGCCAGTACAATCTCGGCATTCTCTACGCGCGCGGCATCGGCGTGAAACAGGACTACGCCGAGTCCTACAAATGGTTCGCGCTCGCCGCCAACCAGGGCGATCAGGACGCGGCCGCCAAACGTGACGAAGTCGCCGGCCATCTCGACGCCCAAGCGCTCGCTGCCGCGCGCAGTACGGTGCAGAATTTCAAGCCCGAGCCGCAGCCGGACGAGGCGGTCAACGTGAAGACCGCGGCGGCGTGGCAGGCGCCGGCCAACGGGCAAGCGCCGGCGAAGTAATATCGCTCAATCCGTCAGACAACGCGCGCCGGCGATCGCGTAGATGCGGCGGTCGCCAAGCATATGCGCGATGAAGCCCTGCGCGCCGAACAAGCACGCGAAGGCGCGGTCGCGGACGTTGAGACCGCCCGTAAAGGCGCCGAATGCAGGCATCACCAGACGCTCGCCGTCGCTGGCAAAACAGCGCCGGCTCACTGCGCGACCGCGACGCGCCACGCGCGCCACTGGATGCAAATGGCCGGCGATTTCGCCTGTATGCGGCGCGCTGGTCGGTTCGTGGCGAAAGATGAACGGACCGAGCGCCAGCATCTCCACGAATTCGCCGCCGATGTTTTCGGCCGGATCGGGATCGTGGTTGCCGGCGACCCAGAGCCAGTCGCGGCCGCGCTGCAGCGCCTTGAGGGCCGCGCGATCGCTCTCGGCCATGCGCGCCGGCCCACCGCCGTCGTGAAAATTGTCACCGAGCGCGGCGACCCGGCGCGGCGCGAAATGCGCGATGAGCGACGCCAGCCGGGCCAGGGTCTCGGCCGTGTCGTAAGGCGGCAACAGCACGCCGCGCACCGCGAACGCCGAACCTTTTTCCAGGTGCAGATCGGCGACGACGAGGAGTTTTTCTTCCGGCCAATACAGCGCACCGGCCGCATCGGCGACAAGTGCGGTGCCACAAATAGCGATAGCGTGTTCTTTACCTTCCCCTGAAAGGGGGAGATCGCTGGGCGAAGCACGCCGGGGGGTGGTCAGTCCACGCAGCATGACCCCTCCCCGGATCGCCTACGGCGCTTCGACCCTCCGCTTTCAGGGGAGGACATACAACGCCCCCTCACTGCATCGCCTCCTTCACCAGTTCGTCGGCCGCCTCGGCGAGCAGTACATCGGCGGCTTCGCCGTACACCGCCTCGCGGCCGATCTCCAGCATGACCGGCACGGCAAGCGGCGACACGTGGTCGAGCGCTTTATGGACGATTCGGCCGGTAATGCGCGAGAGCATTTCGGAAAGCCGGCGCACGTCCAGAAGCCCGGTCGCAGCATCGGCCCGCGCCGCGCGCAGCAGCACGTGGTCGGGCTGATGGCTGCGCAGCACGTCATAGACCAGATCGGTCGAGATCGTGACCTGACGGCGCGATTTTTCCTGGCCGGGAAAGCGGCGCTCGATCAGTCCGGCGATGATGGCGCAGTTACGGAAGGTGCGCTTCATCAGCGCCGATTCGGCGAGCCAGGCTTCGAGATCGTCGCCCAGCATGTCCTGATCGAACAAATCGGCGAGGCTGAGCGTGCCGCCTTCGATGCGCCGCGCCACGTCGCCCAGGCCCCAGACCGCGAGCGCATATTCGTTGGCGACGAAACCCATCGGCCGCAATCGCGCCCGCTCGAGCCGCCGCGTCAGCAGCATGCCGAGCGTCTGGTGCGCGAGCCGGCCCTCGAACGGATAGCAGACCAGATAATGCTTGTTGGCGCGCGGAAAGGTCTCGACCAGGAGCTCGCGCTGGCCCGGCAGCTGCGAGCGCCATTCCTGGATCTCCAGCCACTCGCGCACCTGCGCCGGAAGCTCCCGCCAGGTCTGCGGCTGCGAGATGATGCCGCGCACCCGCTCGGCCAAATACGTGGAAAGCGGAAATTTGCCGCCCTCGTAGGCAGGCACCTTGGGATCCTGCGCGGTGGCGCGCGACACGTAGACCTCGTCCTCGACCAGCGCTTCGTATTTCAAAACCTCGCCGGCGAACACGAAGGTATCGCCCGGCACCATGGTCTCGACGAAATATTCTTCGACCTCGCCAAGGAGCCGGCCGCCGCGCGGAATGACGTGCGACGCGCGCGAGCGGACCAGCCGCACTTTCAGCATGTCAGCCTCGACGATGGTGCCGACATTGAGCCGGTAGCGCTGCGCAACGTTCGGATGGGTGATGCGCCAGCGGCCGTCCTTGCCCTGGCGGATGCGGGCGAAACGATCGTAGGCTTTGAGTGCGTAGCCGCCGGTGGCGACGAAATCGACCACTGCATCGAAGTCGGGGCGGCTCAGCGCCGCATAGGGCGCGGCGGCGGTCACTTCGGCGTAAAGCTCGTCGGCCAAAAACGGCTCGCCGCAGGCGCAGCCGAGCACGTGCTGGGCCAGCACGTCGAGACCGCCGGTGCGCGGCGGCGGCGTGTCCTGCGCGTTTTCGGCAATGGCGTCGAGCGCGGCGCGGCATTCCAGCACTTCGAAGCGGTTGGCCGGGATGAGCACGCCTTTGGACGGTTCCTCCATGCGGTGGTTGGCGCGACCGATGCGCTGCAGGAGCCGCGACGCGCCCTTCGGCGCGCCGACATTGATGACGAGGTCGACGTCGCCCCAGTCGACGCCGAGGTCGAGCGAAGACGTGCACACCACCGCGCGCAACCGCCCGCTCGCCATCGCGGCTTCGACCTTGCGGCGCTGCGCCACGTCGAGCGAGCCGTGATGTAGCGCGATGGCGAGATTGTCGTCGTTGATGTGCCAGAGATCCTGGAAAATGCCCTCGGCCTGACTGCGGGTATTGACGAACACCAGCGTGGTGCGGTGCGCTTTGATCAGCTCGTACATTTCGGCGAGCGCATAGCGCGACGAATGGCCGGCCCACGGCAGCCGTTCGCGGCTGTCCAGCATTGACACGTCAGGCGTCGCGCCGCCCTCGGCGATAATCAGGTCGGCGCGGTTTTCTTCACCGCCGCGCTGCGGCACCATGAAGCGGCAGAGATCGTCGGGCGCGGCCACGGTGGCGGACAGCCCGACGCTGGTGAGCTGCGGCGCCAGACGAAACAGACGCGCCAGATCGAGCGACAATAAATCGCCGCGCTTGGATGTCACCAGCGCATGCAATTCGTCGAGGATGACGCGCTGGAGCGCGCCGAACAGATACGGCGCGTCGGCCGAAGCGAGCAACAACGCGAGTTGTTCGGGCGTGGTCAACAAAATCTGCGGCGGATCGCGGCGCTGGCGCTGGCGCTTCGAGGTCGGCGTGTCGCCGGTGCGCGTCTCGATGCGGATCGGCAGCCCCATCTCGGCGACCGGGACTTCCAGATTGCGCGCGATGTCGACCGCCAGCGCTTTGAGTGGCGAAATGTAAAGCGTGTGCAGCCCGCCCTCGCGCCGAAGGTCGCGGCCAATGGAAACCAAGCGGCGCCTCTCCGCCCGAGCCGCTGGCTCTTCCACTCCCCCTTGTCGGGAGGGGTTGGGGGTGGGGGTCGGGAGCCGCGGCGCCAGCGTCGACACCTGCGATCGCCGAGCAGCGCCGCTCAACTCGACAAGACTCGGCAAAAATCCGGCCAAGGTCTTGCCGCCGCCGGTCGGCGCGATCAGCAGCACCGACCGGCCGGCACGCGCCTTGGCCAAAAGGTCGAGCTGGTGCGGGCGCGGGGTCCAGCCGCGCGCGGCGAACCACCGCGCAAAGGTTTCCGGCAGGCCGGTGGCATGTTCGAGAACGGTCACGATGCAGAACTAGTCGCACCTCACGCGTCGGTCGAGGGCTGGGCGACCACAACGAGGCTGTCGACCGGCACGGCTTTTTCGCTGCGTATCGGCTTGCGGTCGATCCGCGCCACGGTAAGACCCGCCTTACGCAGCACCTCGCGTACATAGTCCTCGGCGTGGCCGTAGCGCAGCGTCGGCAATAGTTTGATGCCCGCGCCCGCGTGCGTCTCGACCGTGAAGGCGAACAAGCCGTCGGGCGTCACGAGCTCCGCTGCAGCGTCGACGATCGGGCCGAGCTCATTCACATAAACAAAAACGTCGGCGGCGATGACGAGGTCGTAGCGTGTTTGTTCGCCGGCTTCGGCCTTGAGCGCATCCAGCACGTCGGCGGTGACAAGGCGGAGATACAGTCCCTTGGCTCGCGCCTGCGCAATCATGGCCGGCGAAAGGTCGACGCCGACGAGACTGTCGGCGAAAGGCCGAAACGCGGCGCCGGCGAGCCCGGTGCCGCAGCCGAGGTCCAGCATGGCGCCAAAGCGCAGCGGTCGACCTGCCCGCCACATGACCGCCGCCACCGCCTCGCGCAACAACGCCGGCCCGCAATAGTCGAGCCGTTCGACCAGCGACGTCTCGAACCGCGTAGCGTATTGGTCGAAGAGGCGGCGCACGTAGGCGCTGGTCATGGCCGGCGCCGTATCGCCGGCGCCGAGCCGAGCGAGCTGCAGCCGCGCGCCGTGATAATCCTCCGGATCGAGCCGCTGCGCTTTGTCGAATGCCGCAATGGCGGCATCGCGCTCGCCGAGCCGGTCGCGAATGGCGCCGAGCGCGAACCACGCCGTGGCGAAGCCCGGCACAAGCTCGACCGTCTGCAGCAGAATGTCGGCTGCGGCGGAAAAATCGCCGCGCGCCGCGTGATCCAGCGCCCATTGGTAACGGCGGTCGGCGGCCAAATCGCCGGAGGAAACAAACAACGGGGCGGCAGCGGTCATCGCACGGTCATTCCGGGGCGCCGCGCAGCGGCGAACCCGGAATCCATAACCACCACCGGTGAAGTATTGCAAAGACCGGGAGTATGGATTCCGGATAGAAACTGACGCGGCTTCCGGAATGACGCGCAGGGTTTATGTATGTCCCATGCGTCCTGAAGACATCCTGGCGCTGACGCCGGCCGGCATCTGTTGCAAACGCGGCGGCTTTCACATCGATCCGACCCACCCGGTGGCGCGGGCCCTGATCACGCACGCGCATTCGGACCATGCGCGCGCCGGCCACGGCGCCGTGCTGGCGACCGCCGAAACGCTCGACCTGATGCGGCTGCGCTACGGCGACGATTTTGCCGGAACGAGCCAGGCGATCCGCTACGGCGAACGGCTGACGCTCGAAGGCGCCGAAGTGACGTTTCATCCCGCCGGCCACGTGCTCGGCTCGGCGCAGATCGCGGTCGAAGCCGGCGGCCTGCGCATCGTCGCCTCCGGCGATTACAAGACGGTGGCCGATCCGACCTGCGCCGCTTTCGAGCTCATCCCGTGCGACGTCTTCATCACCGAGGCGACGTTTGCATTGCCGGTGTTTCGCCATGGCGATCCGCGCGAGGAGATCGGCAAATTGCTGCGCTCGGTCGCGCTATTTCCCGAGCGCGCCCATCTGGTCGGCGCCTATTCGCTCGGCAAGGCGCAGCGCGTCATCGCGCTCATACGCGAGGCCGGCTACGACCGGCCGATCTATCTGCACGGCGCGATGGAGAACATCACGCGTTACTACGAAGGCCGCGGCATCGCGCTCGGCGAACTGCGCCCGGTGCGCGGCACCGGCAAGGCCGAGTTGGCCGGCACCATCACGCTGTGCCCGCCCTCGGCGCTGGCCGATATCTGGACCCGCCGTTTTCCCGATCCGGTGACCGCGTTCGCCTCGGGCTGGATGCGAGTGCGCGCGCGGGCGCGCCAGCAGGGCGTGATGCTGCCGCTGGTGATCTCCGACCATGCCGACTGGGACGGCCTCACCGCCACCATCGCGGCGACGGGGGCCGGCGACATTTGGGTGACGCACGGCCAGGAGGACGCGCTGGTGCATTGGTGCGGCACGCGCGGACTTAAAGGCCGCCCGCTCGACATCGTCGGCTACGGCGAGGAGGACGAGACGCAAGCAGGCGACAGCGAAGCTCAGGCGACTCTGTTCCGGCGTGCGCGCGAAGCGGACGGTGCCCAGGCGGATGCAGCCGACGCATCGCCCGCGGAGATCGACCTCCCTCTCAAAGAGCAAGACGACCGCAACGGCGGCGCCAAACCATGAAGCGCTTCGCCGAATTGCTGGACCGTCTCGCCTACGAGCCGGCGCGCAACGCCAAGCTGCGGCTGATGACGGAGTATTTCCGCTCCACCGAAGATCCCGAGCGCGGCTGGGCGCTGGCGGCTTTGACCGGCGCGCTCAGCTTCCAGCACGCCAAGCCGGGATTGATCCGCAACCTGATCGCCGAGCGCACCGACCCGGTGCTGTTCGGGCTGTCGTATGATTACGTCGGGGATCTCTCCGAGACCGTGGCGCTGATGTGGCCCGCTTCATCCTCGGCCCCCTGCGAGGGCGGAGAACTAAAACTCACCACCGTCATCGCAACGCTCACCACGCTCGGCAAGGCGCAGCTGCCGCAACAGCTGGCGCGCTGGCTCGATGCGCTCGACGAGAACGGCCGCTGGGCGCTGATCAAGCTCGTCACCGGCGGCTTGCGGGTCGGCGTCTCGGCGCGTCTGGCCAAAACCGCCGTCGCGGCGCTCGGCGACAAGGACCCGCAGGAGATCGAGCTGCTATGGCCCGGCCTGGCGCCGCCGTACGGCGAACTGTTCGCCTGGCTGGAAGGCCGCGCGGACAAGCCGGCCAGTGCCGATCCGGCGCCATTCCGGCCGCCGATGCTGGCGCACGCACTCGACGAGCCCGATCTCGCCGCGCTCGATCCGGCCGCGTTCATGGCGGAATGGAAATGGGACGGCATTCGCGTGCAGGCCGTCGCCGCGCCCGCGCCGCACGCTGCCGATCGCAAGGTCGGCGTGGCGCGGCTTTATTCGCGCACCGGCGAGGACATTTCCAAAAGCTTCCCCGATCTTCTCGAAGCGCTGCATCTGCCCGGCGCCATCGACGGCGAGCTGTTGATCAAGCGCGGCGGTTTGGTGCAGTCGTTCAACGTGCTGCAGCAGCGGCTCAACCGCAAAACCGTGACCGGCAAGCTGATGGCCGAATTTCCCGCGCACTTGCGCGCCTACGATCTGCTCGCCGACGGCGACGAGGATTTACGCAAAGCGCCGTTTGCCGAACGCCGCGCGCGGCTCGAACATTTCATCGCACGGCTGAACGACGACCGCGTCGACCTGTCGCCGCTGGTCGCATTCACGACGTGGCACGATCTCGCGCTCGCACGCAAGAATCCGGCGGCGGCCGGCGCCGGGCCCGACGCGGCGGCGGTCGAAGGCGTCATGCTCAAGCGGCGCGACGCGGCTTATTCGCCGGGCCGGCCGAAAGGGCCGTGGTGGAAATGGAAGCGCGATCCGTTCATCATCGACGCCGTGCTGATGTACGCGCAGCGCGGTCACGGCAAGCGCTCGTCGTATTATTCGGATTATACATTCGGCGTGTGGACCAAAGGCCAAAGCGGCGACGAGCTGGTGCCGGTCGGCAAGGCCTATTTCGGCTTTACCGACGAGGAGCTTCTGCAGATCGACCGCTACGTCCGCCGCAACACGATCGAGCGCTTCGGCCCGGTGCGCGAAGTCGTGCATGAGGCCGATCAGGGCCTGGTCCTGGAAGTCGCGTTCGAGGGCCTGCAGCGCTCGACCCGGCACAAGTCCGGCGTGGCGATGCGGTTCCCGCGCATCAACCGGCTGCGCTGGGACAAACCGCCCGGCGAGGCCGACCGCCTGGAACGGCTCGAAACCCTGCTCACCCAGATCGAACAGGCGCGGGCGTCATGACCGCGCGCGCCGCCGAAAGTTCGCCCGGCGTGAAGGTGCGCCGCGCCCGGCTGCGCGATGTGCCGGCCCTGATCGCCTTGGAGCGCGCGGTCTTCACCACCGACGTGGTGTCGCGGCGCAGCTTTCGGCGCTTCGTCGCTTCGTCGCAAGCCAGCCTGCTGATCGCCGAAGCCGAAGGCCAATTCGCCGGCTACGTGCTGGTGCTCTATCCGCCGCGCTCCAAACTCGCCCGGCTCTATTCGATCGCGGTGGCGCCGCATGTCGGCGGGCGCGGCATCGGTCCGCTGTTGCTTGCCGCCGCCGAGCGCACCGCGCGGCGCCGCGGCCGGCGCGCCATGCGGCTCGAAGTCCAGGAGCACAACACCCGCGCCATTGCGCGCTACGAGAAGTCGGGCTATCGGCTGTTCGGCAGGCAGCATGCCTATTATGACAATGGCGACGACGCGCTCCGCTTCGAAAAACCGCTTGACGGTTCCCCACACTCCGCCTGACTCGCGTGCGCGAATCGGTTTTGATGGTGGACAGCGCGGCCGCCACGGTCGCCAAGCGTCGATCCGGGGGCTATGACAGCGGTGCCGTGTCCGACTTCCAACGCATGATCGGCCCAACACGCTTCGGCTTTTGTGACCTGAAAGGGACCCGCCCATGACCGGCTGGGTTATCCTGGTCGACCAGCCGCGCGATCTGCCGAACGCCGAGACGCCGCACAAGGTCATCACCACCAGCGAGTACCTGGCGCGGCCGCGCCTGTTCGACATGGGGCGGCCGAAGATAGTCAATCTGGCGCGCTCTTACGCCTATCAGTCCAAGGGCTATTACGCCTCGCTGCTCGCCGAGGCGCGCGGCCATCGCGTGGTGCCGACCGTCGAGACCATGCTGGAACTGCGCGAGCAGAAGCTTTACGAGCACGCGCTCCCCGAGCTCGAAGACGACCTGAACCGCTGCGCCCGTCGTGCCGACTTCCAGCCCAACGGCGAACTCAAGCTGTTGGTCTGCTTCGGCATCGCCCGCGACCCGCGCTTCGAATCGTTCGGCCGGCTGTTGTTCGACTGGTTCCGCTGCCCGGCGCTCGAAGTCATCGTCGACCAGGGCGAGTGGCTGACCATCGACCGCATCCGCCCGCGCAACATCACCCGGCTCGCCAACGGCGAAGCCGAGTTCTTCCGCCAGTCGCTGCACAATCACACCAAGCGCGAATGGCGCGATCCCAAGGCGCGCTCGCTCGCCAAGTACGATCTCGCGGTGCTGTACGATCCGAACGAGAAGATGGCGCCGTCGTCGCCGCTTTCGATCAAGCATTTCGCCCGCATCGCCGACAAGCTGTCGGTCGACGTCGAGCCGATCACCAAGCGCCAGCTCGCCGAGCTCGCCGAATTCGACGGCCTGTTCATTCGCGAGACCACCTCGATCGACAATCACACCTACCGCTTCGCGCGCCGCGCCTGGCAGGAGGGCATGCCGGTCATCGACGACCCGATCTCGATGATCCGCTGCACCAACAAGGTATTTCTGGTCGAACTCCTACAGCAGAACCAAGTGCCGACGCCGCCGACCGTAATCCTCGCCGAGGATACCGACCTCGCCAAGGCGATCGACGAACTGGGCCTGCCGCTGGTGGTGAAAATCCCCGACGGCTCGTTCTCGCGCGGCGTCCACAAGATCGAAACGGCGGCCGAATTCAAGCGCATCTGCGACGAGCTGTTCGAGGAAACCGATCTCTTGCTGGCGCAAAAATTCCTGCCGACCGAGTTCGATTGGCGGGTCGGCGTGCTGGCCGGCGAGCCGCTGTTCATCTGCCAGTACCGCATGGCGCGCGGCCACTGGCAGGTGGTGAAATATCGGGCGGACGGCTCGTCGCGCGAAGGCGGCTTCCGCGCCTTCGATATCGACCAGGCGCCGCGCGAGGTGATCGACATCGCGGTGCGCGCCGCCCGCCCGATCGGCGAGGGCTTCTACGGCGTCGACCTCAAGCAGACCGACCACGGCATCGTGGTCATGGAGGTCAACGACAACCCGAACCTCGAACACGGCATCGAGGACACCGTCGGCAAGGACGAGATCTGGACGCGGCTCCTGCGCTGGTTCATCGACCGCTTCGAGCAGTAGCCGCTAAAGTGGCCCAGGGGCCTTCGGTCCAATTTGTTTAGAAAAATCCTTTCGTCCCTACATGTATGGTATGCTCGGCTCCGCGGCGGCACTCGCGGGCCCCATCGAGGCATTGGGCGGCACTGATGAACGTCAACGTACCTGCACGGCGCTATCCGGGGACCATGGACTTGAACGAGTTCATGGCGTTTCTCGAGATGCGCCCGAAAGAGGAGCGTTGGCACCTGATTGAGGGCTTCGCCGTGATGATGGCTCCGCCAAGCCTGGCGCATCAGCGCATTGCGTTGAACCTTTGCGAGCTTCTCAATCGCGAGTTCGTGGCTCAACGTCGCGATCTCTATGCTTATCACGAGATCGCCATCCGACTGCCCGACGTCATCAACTTTCAGCCGGAGCCCGACGTCGTGGTCGCCTCCGGGATGGCCAGCTACGAGTCCTTTGCGGAGAATTTCGAGCTAGTGGCCGAAATTCTGTCGCCCTCCAATTCGCGCGCCCAGATCGAGACCAAGCTTCGCCGTTATCGCGAGGCGTCACACAATCTCTATGTTCTGGTGATCGAGCCGCGCGAATATTCGGTGGAGATTTACGCGAGAAGCCGCGGTTGGGAGCCGGTCAGTCGCAAGCGGCCTGACGATCGGATCGAGCTGCCCGAATTCGGGCTGCGCTGCGCGGTGGGCGATCTTTATCGCGGCACTCCGCTCGATCCACATCGATAAATCGTTCGGCCGATCGCCGCTGGATTACGCCTGCCCGGCCGCAGGCTCCCTGGGCTTCGCCACCCGATCGAGCGGCCAGCGCGGCCGCGGCGCGAAGTCGAGCGGGTCGGTGAGGCCGAGCGCCAGGCGCTCGGCGCCGGCCCAGGCGATCATGGCGCCGTTGTCGGTGCACAGAGCCGGCGGCGGCGCCACCAGCGATGTGCCGGCCTCGAAGGCGACGCGGTGCAGCACCTTGCGGATCGCCTGGTTGGCGGCGACGCCGCCGGCGCAGACCAGCGCGCTCGGCGCGCCGACCCGCTCGCGGAACATGCGCATGCCGAGCCGCAGCCGGTCCAACACGACGTCGACCACCGCCTGCTGAAACGACGCGCATAGATCGGCGACATCCTGATTGCTGAGCGGCGCGATCTTTTCGGCTTCGAGCCGCAGCGCCGTTTTCAGCCCCGACAGCGAAAAGTCGGCGTCGTGGCGCCCGCTCATCGGCCGCGGCAGCGCAAAGCGCGCCGGGTCGCCATTCTGCGCTTCCTTCTCCACCAGCGGGCCGCCCGGATAACCCAGGCCGAGCAGCTTTGCGGTCTTGTCGAACGCCTCGCCGATCGCGTCGTCCACCGTGCCGCCGAGCCGCAAATAATCGCCGACGCCGCGCACGCCTAAAATCTGGGTGTGGCCGCCTGACGCAAGGAACAGGCAATAGGGAAACGCCGTGCCGTCGGTCAGCCGCGCCGTCAGCGCGTGCGCCTCGAGGTGGTTGACCGCCATCAGCGGCTTGCCGTGGGTCAGCGCGATCGCTTTCGCGGTGGTCAGTCCGACGATGAGCCCGCCGATCAAGCCCGGCCCGGCCGCGGCGGCGACGCCATCGAGCGCCGCGAACGTGCTGCCGGCCTCCGCCATGGCCTTGGCGATGATGCGGTCGAGCGCCTCGACATGGGCGCGCGCGGCGATCTCCGGCACCACGCCGCCGAACGCGGCGTGCTCGCTGACCTGTGACAGCACCACATTGGACAGGATGCGGCCAGCGCCGTCGTCGCCCCGCTCCACCAGGGCTGCGGCGGTCTCGTCGCAGGTCGTTTCGATGCCGAGGATAACCATGGATATATTATATACGCTCGGCCTGCCGGGGCGCCGTAAAAGCGATGACGCAACCCACGCCTTCTCCCGTCCTCCGTATCGGCTCGCGCGGCTCACCGCTGGCGCTGGCGCAGGCGCGCGAGGTGCAGAGCCGACTGGCGGCGGCGTGCGGCGTGCCAGCCGAGCGGATCGAGATCAAAACCATCCGCACCACCGGCGACGCCATCCAGGACCGGCCGCTGGCCACCGCCGGCGGCAAAGGCCTCTTCACCAAAGAGATCGAGGAGGCGCTACTCGCTCGAAGCATCGATCTCGCGGTGCATTCGTCCAAGGACATGCCGACGGTGCTACCGGACGGGCTGTTGCTGGACGCGTTTCTGCCGCGCGAAGATCCGCGCGATGCCTTCATCAGCCGCACAGCCAAAAGCCTGCGCGACCTGCCGCGCGGCGCCGTCGTCGGCACCGCCTCGCTGCGCCGGCAGGCGATGGTCAAACGCCTACGACCGGACCTCAAAGTCGTGACCTTGCGGGGCAACGTCGAAACGCGCCTGCGCAAGCTCGACGCCGGCGAAGCCGATGCGACGCTGCTTGCGGTCGCCGGCCTCAAACGCCTCGGCTTGCTGGCTGCCGCGACGATGGTCCTCGACATCGACGAGGTTTTGCCCGCCGTCGGCCAAGGCGCGATCGGCATCGAAACGCGCGCCGACGACGAAGCGACGCGGGCGCTGGTCACCAAGATCAACGACGTGGATACCGCCATGGCGCTCGCCGCCGAGCGCGCCTTTTTGGCCGTGCTCGACGGCTCCTGCCGCACGCCGATCGCCGGCCATGCGCGCGTGAGCGACGGAGTGATGCACTTTCGCGGCATGATCCTGCGCCCCGACGGCAGCGAGGCGCATGAAGCCGCGCGCGAGGGCCGCTGCGCCGCGGCCGCCGAACTCGGCGCCGCCGCCGGCCGCGAACTGAAAGACCGCGCCGGCCCTGACTTTTTCGCCACCGGTTAGACGATGCGCGTGCTCATCCTCCGCTCGCAGCCAAGTGCCGCAAGAACTGCGGCTGCCTTGCGCGCACGCGACCACGAGCCGATCATTGCGCCCCTGATGTGGATCGAGATTCTGTCGAACGCCGACCTCAGCAAGGGGCCGTGGGCGGCGTTCTTGATCACCAGCATCCACTCCATGTGGGGTCTCGCCAATCAGACTCATCGCGAGGAGGTGCGGCGCGTCCCGGTTTTCACGGTCGGGGAGCGAACGGCGGAACAAATCCGCCAGCGCCAATTTATTTCCGTCACGTCGGCCGACGGCAATGTGAGCGATCTCGTCGATCTTGTTGCCGCGCGGCTCACTCCGCCAGCGCGTCTGCTCTACCTTGCCGGCGAGGATCATGCCGGCGACCTTGCCGGCGAGCTGCGCGCCAAAGGCTTCGTGGTCGATGCCGTCATCGTCTATCGCGCCGTCGTGGCAGAAGCACTGCCGCAGCCGGCGCTCGACGCATTGGCGAGCGGCATTGATGCGGTGTTGCATTATTCCCGACGCAGTGCGGAGGCCTACGTCAACGCTGCACACCGCAGTGGCGTCCTCGCAAAGGCGCTCGGACCTCTGCATTTGTGCCTGTCCGCCCGAGTCGCCGAACCGCTCGCCAGCGCCGGTGTAACCTCCATCAAAGTTGCCTCACGGCCTAATGAAGCCGCTTTGCTCGCGCTTATTGGTCCCACAACGCACTGAATGCGTTGTCCGTACTGGAGCCGCCTGACGAGTTGCCGCCATGAGTTGCCGCCGCCATTGTCGCGTACTATGCCGTCGTCGCAAGCCCAACCTCCCCACGCGATTCGTCGATTGCTCTCGGAGGGTGCATGACGAGCGAGCCTGACAGCCCATCGCGCCGGCGGCCGCCGACCATCGATTTGACCGCCCAAGAGGTCAAACCCGAAGCGGCGCGCTCGTCTGCCGGCGCCGAGGGCGCGGCGTCGCAAAAATCCGCGCGCTGGAATTTTCGCGGCGCCATCGCGCCACAGGCGATTGCCGCGCTGGTGGGCGCTATCGCTGCGGCCGCGATCATTGCGGCGCTGTGGGCGGCAGGCATCATTCCGCCGTCGCGCACCCCCGAGACTCAGCAGGCACAAAAACCCGCACCGGATGTTTCGGCGCAGCTCAATAAAATCGAATCGGAGCTGGCGAAGCGCGCGCCGGCGCCCGATCCGGCGTTGATCTCGCGGCTCGCGGCGCTCGAGGCGCAAACCAAGACGCTCGGCGATTCGATTGCCGCGCTCAACAAACGGCTCGACGACATTGCCGTTGCCGCGAAAAGCGCCGGCGAGCGCGCCGATGCCGCCACCGCGGCAGCAAGTAAAACCGCACAATCGGCGCAATCAGCCGCGCAGTCCGCGGTTGCGCGCAGCGATCTCGAGGCGCTGCAAAACCGCATTGCCGCGCTGGAACGCCAGATCACCGCTTTCGGCAACGCCGCAGCGCAGCAGCGTCCGGCCAGCACCGACGACCGCGCGGCGCGTGCCGCGCTCGCCGCCGCGGCGCTGCGCGATGCGGTCGAACGCGGCGCGCCGTTTGCGACCGAGCTTGCCGCGGTGAAAGCGCTCGGCACGCCGCAAGCCGTCATCGCTCCGCTCGAACCTTTCGCGGCCAACGGCGTGCCGAGCGCCGCCGACCTTGCCCATGAACTCGCGCAGCTCATGCCCTCGCTGCAGCAGGTGTCCGGTACGCCGCCCGCCAAAACTTCGTTTCTGGCGCGGCTCGAGGACAATGCCAAAAATCTGGTGCGCGTAACGCCGATCGATGCGCCGGCCGGCAACGACGCTGCCGCCGTGATCGCGCGGCTCAATCTCGACGCCGCGCACGCCGATCTCACCGCCGCCCTGGCCGACATCGCCCGCTTGCCGCAAGCTGCACAAACGCTGGCCGCGCCCTGGGTGCAGAAAGTCAACGCGCGCAACGCCGCCATTGCGGCCGCCCGCCGCATCGCCGCCGATGCAGTCGCCGGCCTTGGCAAAGCCAACAGCCCATGATCCGCATCGTCTTCTTCCTCATCGTCGTCGGCGCGCTGTCGCTCGGCATTGCCTGGCTCGCCGACCGGCCGGGCGACGTCGTCATCACCTGGCAGGGCCTGCGCATCGAGACCTCGCTGCTGATGCTCGGCAGCGCCATCCTGGTGCTGATGGCGCTGATCGGCATCGTCTGGATGGTCGTGCGCGCCGTCGTGCGCTCGCCGACGGCGCTTTCGAATCGGCTGCGCGATCGGCGTGGCGTGCGCGCCTACGAGGCCATCTCCAACGGCTTGATCGCCATCGGCGCCGGCGACATCGCGGCCGCGCACAAACACGCCGGCGACGTCAACCGCATCGCGCCCGGTGAGCCGCTGGCGCTGCTCCTCACCGCGCAGGCGGCGCAGCTTGCCGGCGACCGCGACGGCGCCGACCGCGCCTTCCGCGCCATGGCGAGCCGCACCGACACCAAGGCGCTCGGCCTGCACGGCCTGTTCGTCGAGGCGCACCGCCGCAACGACCACGTCGGCGCGCGCGCCTATGCCGAAGAGGCGGCGCGCACCGCGCCGACGCTCGGCTGGGCCGCACGCGCGGTGCTGGAATTCCGCAGCGCCGCCGGCGACTGGGCCGGCGCGCTGGACCTGCTCGAGCGCGGCAAGCGCGCGCTCGAAAAAGCCGTGTATCGGCGCCAGCGTGCCGTGCTGCTGACCGCGCAAGCCATGGCCGGTCAGGATTCCGACCGCGACAATGCCAAGGCCGCCGTACTCGAAGCCGTCAAGCTCGAGCCGACGCTGGTGCCTGCGGCGTCGCTCGCCGGCCGCATGCTGGCCGAAGCCGGCGAGCTACGGAAGGCCTCGCGCATCGTCGCCAAGGCCTGGCGCGCCAACCCGCATCCCGATCTGGCGCAAACCTATAGCGAGCTGCGTTTCGGCGACGCCGCGCGCGACCGCTTGGCGCGGATCGAAGCCCTGATCAAAAAGACGCCGGGCCACATCGAAAGCGCGCTCGCGGTGGCGCGCGCCGCGCTCGACGCCCGCGAATTCGCCAAGGCGCGCGCCGCGCTGGCACCGTATCTGTCGGCGCTGAGCCGGCGGGTGGCGCTGTTGATGGCGGAACTCGAACGAGTCGAGCGCAACGACGAGGGCCGCGCCCGCGAATGGATGGCGCGCGCGCTCCATGCCGCGCCCGATCCGCAATGGACCGCCGATGGCCATGTCTCCGACCGCTGGCTGCCGATCTCGCCGGTCACCGGCCGGCTCGACGCCTTCGAATGGCGCGTGCCGCTCACCGGCATGGTCACCGCTCCGGTGATCGAGCCCGAAGCGCCGCGTGTCGCGGCCGACGAGGCGCTGCCGAAGCCGGTTCCGCCGGCAGCCACGGACGGTAATGTCGCCGCGCCGCCCTCAGCCCCAGCGGCTCCCGACGCGCCGCGCCGGCGCGCAAATCGACCTGCACCCAAGGCGGAGCCGGTAATTCCGCTGGTTCACGCCCCCGACGATCCCGGGCCCGAGTCGGCCGAAGAGGCTTGATCTAGTTTGCCGTCATCCGTCTCAGCTAATTGAGAACGATGTCAGCGAACCTGAGTCGAAGCAATTGGAGTTGGCATTTTAAGAGGAATTGCGCAATTCCTTCCGTAAACTGTCTTGATAGCGACTTAAGTTTTCCTGCGATTGCCCAATCCAAATACTGAATTGATCGAGACTTCTCACCATGTTTACAAACATGATGGGAACGTTGCCGGTCCTAATGAGAGTCTCACACGATGGACGTTCACCTAGTAGATTTATTCCATGCGCATATTGGCGAAGAGACTGCGCGGCGGGCGCAAAACCCGCATTCGCCACTGATGAACCAAATGCCGTGTTAAACTCAGCTTGATCAATTCTGTTCTGGTCATAGATATTAGCAATTTCTCTATAGGCAGCATCCAATTTATTTGCGAGCGCTGTGATTTTATCTTGGAGAGAGCGTGAATTTATATCCAGACAAATGCGTTCTGGATTTTGAGTTATGAGTGAATCGTGCCATTCGTTGGCTAAAGACACTCCCGATTGGACAACTTCGAGAAGTTTTGCACTCTCGGTGAGTAATTCCCTGATTGTTTCCTTTGAGCGCGGCTTCTTGGGTTGGGTGGCCTCAGCAAAGCCGGAGCCTTGCACTGCCGGAACCGTTGCAGATGGTGCCCGATTGCCAAAATGTCGATCATAATAATCGAATGCGACTATGCTGACCGTGACCGTCATCGCAAGGATCAAAACTGCCAGCCGTATTGGGGGCTTTGGCATGTGCCCCCGATTCGACCATGCTAGCAGTGCTACTCCCGAGATGATGAGAGGAATTCCGTAGTAGGGATGTTCCGCCATCAGGTACACCCCATCACCGAACAAGGCGATCCCGATCCAAAACAGCGCATCATCGCGCGACATAGAAAATGCTTTTCGTGGACCGCTTTCAGCCACGGTCACCTTCTCCGCCGCTCGCTCGCTTGGGCCACTCCAGTTCTTGGGCAAGAATTTTCCCGACCTGACTTGCTCAATAAGCCTAGCGGTATCTGGCCCGTCGTGACCCATGGCAAAACCCTCTGCGCTCGATTGTATCGCCACAGACGATTCGCGCCGCACGCGTCCACCGGATTCTTTGAGAAAGTCGCCGGATGCACTATAATGCAGGAGAAGGCGATTGCCGTTCTGCCGGAATCCGGCATAAACGTCACTATAATGCATTGAATTATAATGCCTGAGCACGATTCGCCGTGGACGAACTGGTAGCAAAGAAAAAGCAGTCGCCCGCAGCCGCGCCCAGCGTCGGCGAAACCGCGGCGTTTCTGGCCGCGATCGGCGCCGAAGTGCGGCGGCATCGCGCCAAGCGCGGCATGACGCGGCGGCAATTGGCGCAGGCGTCGGAAACCTCCGAGCGCTATCTGGCGCAGATCGAGAGCGGCGCCGGCAATCCGTCGGTCAGCGTGCTGCGCGCCATCGCGCAGGCGCTCGGGCTGCCGGCTGCGGCGCTGCTGCCTGAGGCGAGTACGCGTCCGGCGGCGTTGGCGGCAATCATCGATCTCCTGAGCCAGGTGCCGGAAGCCGAACTCCCGGCGCTTGCCAAGGACATCGCGGCGCGCATCGCCGGCGCGCAAAACGCCGACCGGGCCCGGCGCATCGCGCTCATTGGCCTGCGCGGCGCCGGCAAGTCGACCTTGGGGCGCCTGTTGGCGCAGCAGTTCGGCTCGCCGTTCATCGAGCTCGACCGCCTGATCGAAGAGGATTACGGCGCCAGCATTCCCGACCTGATCGAGATGGCGGGCGCAGCCACTTTCCGCCGTCTTGAGCGCGGCGCCTTGGAGCGCGTGATCGCCGAGCACGATGCGGCAATCATCACCACCGCGGGCGGCATCGTCGCCGACGCCGAAACCTACGCGCTCCTTCTTCGCCGCAGCCACACGGTGTGGATCAAGGCGCGGCCCGAGGACCACATGAGCCGCGTCATGGCGCAGGGCGATTTTCGCCCCATGGCGGCGAACCGCGAAGCGATGGCGGATCTGGTCGCCATCCTCGACGCGCGCCGCGCCGACTATGCGCGCGCCGAAGCCGAAGTCGACACGACCGGCGATACGGTAGAGCAGAGTCTGGCGAAGCTCGTCGCGACGATGACGCGCTTGCTTGGCTCTGACGCGAACTGATCAGAGATAGCCGCGATGAATTTCACGGCCGATTATTTGTTGTTGTTTTCTTCTCGATCAGAGAAAGCCGTCGATCGCAATGGTCGCCGTGTGTTTCGAAAGGATTGTTTTGTCAAGGGTCTCCGACCGCCGAAGGCGGCGCTTCGCGCCCTTGACAAAACAATCCTTTCGAAACTTTTTGCCGCCATTGCGATCGACGGCGTACTGCGACCGCATGCAGCAAGTGCCATTGCTGCTAACGTATCATGACTCTCGCCGACACCGGCTTCCTCGACCTTGCGCCGCTGCGGCTCGAGTACCGCATGATCGGGCCGCGGCCGGACGCGGCGCCGACCATCGTCATGCTGCACGAAGGCCTCGGCTCGACGGCGCTATGGGGCGCGTTTCCGGACAAGCTCGCGGCCGCCACCGGCGCCGGCGTGTTGGTTTACTCGCGCGCCGGCTACGGCAAATCGTCGCCGGGACAATTGCCGCGCACGGTCCGCTTCATGCACGAGGAGGCGACCGACGTGCTGCCGCGCGTGCTCGATGCCATCGGATTTACGCGCGGCATTCTGCTCGGCCACAGCGACGGCGCCTCGATCGCCGCGATCTATGCCGGCAGCGTGCAGGATCACCGCGTCCGCGGCCTCGTTCTGATCGCGCCGCATTTCTTCACCGAAGACATGGGGCTCGCCGAAATCCGCCGCGCCCGTGACGCGTTCGCCGCCGGCCGGCTGCGCGAAAAACTGAAACGCTGGCATGCCGACGTCGATTGCGCCTTCCGCTCCTGGAGCGAGCCGTGGCTCGATCCGGACTTTGCCAAGTGGGACATCACCGAGGCGCTCGGCTACATCCGCGTGCCGCTGCTAATCGTGCAGGGCGAGCACGACCAGTACGGCACGTTCCGCCAGCTCGAAGCCGCCGAACGCGAATGTTTCTGCCCGGTCGAGACCGCGGTGCTGCCCGGCATCCGTCACGACCCGCCGCGCGAGGCGCCCGAACGGACACTTTCGATCGTCTCGGGGTTTATCAATCGGCTCTTCCGCGAGCACGGCGAAGCCGACCCGCAAGCCCATTCGGGGCTTGCGGCGTCATGAAGTATAATGCATATTAAGCATTCGAGCGGCGGATAACTGCATTATAATGCAGCAGGCCACAGCGGCCGAGGCAGAGGCATGGCGGACACCGCATCTAGCGCCGGGCAGCCCTTGGCGAACGGCGCGACGCGCATCGATTTTCAGACCGAGCCGACGCGCTATCGGCACTGGAAGCTTGCCATCGACGGCGACGTCGCCACGCTGACCATGGACGTCGACGAGAAGGGCGCGCTGTTCGACGGCTACGAGCTGAAACTCAATTCCTACGATCTCGGCGTCGACATCGAGCTGGCCGACGCGATCGAGCGGCTGCGCTTCGAATATCCGGCCGTGCGCGCGCTGGTGCTGCGCTCGGCAAAGCCGCGGGTGTTTTCTGCCGGCGCCAACATCCGCATGCTGGCCGGGGCCAGCCATGCCCACAAGGTGAATTTTTGCAAGTTCACCAACGAGACCCGCAACGGCATCGAAGATCTTTCAGAACATTCCGGCGTGCCGACGCTGTGCGCCATCAACGGCACCGCTGCCGGCGGCGGCTACGAGCTGGCGCTCGCCGCCGACCACATCATGCTGATCGACGACGGCGCGGCGTCGGTGTCGCTGCCCGAACTGCCGCTGCTGGCGGTGCTGCCCGGCACCGGCGGACTGACCCGCGTCTCCGACAAGCGCAAGGTGCGCCGCGATCTCGCCGACGTGTTCTGTACCACCGAGGAAGGCGTCAAAGGCGCCCGCGCGCGCGACTGGCGCCTGGTCGACGAGACCGTGGCGGGATCGAAGTTCGACGACACGGTCACAGCGCGCGCCAAAGAGTTCGCCGCCAAGTCGCGCCGCAACGGCGCCAGCGCCGGCATCAAGCTGACGCCGCTCGCGCGGCGCTTCGAGGCCGACAGCATCGAATACACAACGCTGACGGTCGAATTCCAGCGCGCCGAGCGCATCGCCACCATAACGCTGCGCGGCCCGACCGCGCCGCCGCCGGCCTCGGCCGAGGCCATGGTGCAGCAGGGCGCGGAGTTCTGGCCGCTCGAACTGGCGCGCGAGCTCGACGATTCCATCCTGCACATCCGGCTCAACGAGCTGGAAGTCGCCGCCCTGGTGTTCAAATCGTCAGGCGATCCCGAACAGGTGCTCGCCTACGATCGCTTCCTTGAAGCAAACAAAGAACACTGGCTTGCGCGCGAAATCCGGCTCCTGTGGAAGCGCGTGCTCAAGCGCGTCGATCTGACCTCGCGCTCGCTGGTGACGTTGATCGAGCCGGGCTCGTGCTTTGCCGGCACGCTCGCCGAGCTGGCTTTCGCCAGCGACCGTTCGTACATGTTCATCGGCGTGCGCGAGGGTGACAACAAACACCCCGCCGCTATTGCGCTGAGCGACGCGAATTTCGGCGCCTATCCGATGGCGAACGGCATTACGCGCCTCGCCTGCCGCTTTCTCGCCGATCCGGCGGCGCTCGACGCGGCCAAAGCCGAACGCGAAAAACTGCTCGATGCCGAGACCGCGCAAAAACTCGGCCTCGTCACCTTCGCGCTCGACGACATCGATTGGGGCGACGAGGTCCGCGTGTTTCTCGAAGAGCGCGCCAGCTTCTCGCCCGACAGCCTCACCGGCATGGAAGCCAACCTGCGCTTCGCCGGGCCGGAGACCATGGAATCGAAAATTTTTGCCCGGCTCACCGCCTGGCAGAACTGGATCTTCCAGCGCCCCAACGCCATCGGCGAGGAGGGCGCGCTCAAACGCTACGGCACCGGCCAGAAGCCGGCCTTCGACATGAGGAGAGTGTGACAATGCTTCTCCTCCCCCGCTTGCGGGGGAGGGGGACCGCCCGAAGGGCGGTGGAGGGGGCAAGTCGGCGCCCATGCTTGGGCGGCAAGTCCCCCCTCCGGCTCGCTGCGCTCGCCACCTCCCCCGCAAGCGGGGGAGGAAAGACAGGAGCGACCCATGACCATCGAGACCGTCGATTACACGACCAAGATCCCGAACAACGTCAACCTGACCGAGGACCGTCAGGTGCTGCGCGCGCTCGAAAGCTGGCACCCCGGCTACATCGACTGGTGGATGGACATGGGGCCGGAGGGTTTTCAGAACTCCGAGGTCTATCTGCGCACCGCGGTGTCGGTCGATCCGAAGGGCTGGGCCAAGTTCGACTACGTGAAAATGCCGGATTACCGCTGGGGCATCCTGCTCGCGCCCAAGGAGGAGGGTCGCACCATTCCGTTCGGCCGTCATCTCGGCGAGCCGGCCTGGCAGGAAGTGCCGGGCGAATACCGCGCCATGCTGCGCCGGCTCATCGTCATCCAGGGCGACACCGAGCCGGCCTCGGTCGAGCAGCAGCGCCATCTGGGAAAAACCGCGCCGTCGCTCTACGACCTGCGCAACGTGTTTCAGGTCAATGTCGAGGAAGGCCGCCACCTCTGGGCGATGGTTTATCTGCTGCAGAAATATTTCGGCCGCGACGGCCGCGAAGAAGCCGGCGAGCTGTTGCGCCGCCGCTCCGGCGACGCCGACAAGCCGCGCATGCTCGGCGCCTTCAACGAGGCGACGCCGGACTGGCTGTCGTTCCACATGTTCACCTTCTTCACCGACCGCGACGGCAAGATGCAGCTCGAAAGCCTGGCGCAATCCGGCTTCGACCCGCTGTCGCGCACCTGCCGCTTCATGCTGACCGAAGAAGCGCACCACATGTTCGTCGGCGAGACCGGCGTCGGCCGCACCATCCAGCGCACCTGCGAGGCGATGAAGGAAGCCGGCATCGAGGACGTGGGCGATATCGACAAGGTGCGCGCGCTCGGCGTCATCGACCTGCCGACCATGCAGAAGAAGCTCAACCTGCACTACACGCTGTCGCTCGACCTGTTCGGCTCCGAGGTCTCGACCAACGCGGCGAACACCTTCACCGCGGGACTGAAGGGCCGCTTCCAGGAAACCAAAATCCAGGACGACCATAAGCTCGACAACGCCACCTACCCGGTGCTCAAGCTGGTCGACGGCGAGATCAGGCGCGTCGACGAGCCGGCGCTGACCGCGATCAACATGCGGCTGCGCGACGATTACACCGCCGATTGCCAGCGCGGGCTCGACCGCTGGAACAAGATCATCGACAAGATCGGCGTGCCGTTCAAATTCGCGCTGCCGCATGTCGGCTTTCATCGCCAGATCGGCGAGTTCAAGGACGCCCACGTAACGCCCGACGGCGCGCTGATCGACGCCGCGGCGTGGGCGCGCGACAAGGCGAAATGGCTGCCGTCGCGCGACGACGGCGAGTTTATCGCCAGCCTGATGAAGCCGGTCACCGAGCCCGGCCAATTCGCCAGCTGGATCGCCCCGCCGCGCGTCGGCATCGACAACAAGCCCGGCGATTTCGAATACGTGAAAATCGCGGCCTGAGATCACTGAAACGTCATTGCGAGCGAAGCGAAGCAATCCAGTGCGGCGGCGCCGTTCTGGATTGCTTCGTCGCTTCGCTCCTCGCAATGACGATGTACTGCACGAGCTTAAGTGCTCGGGTCTGCCAGCGGCCCTTCGCGCAAGCGCGCAAGATCGAAGCGGTCGATCTCACGGAGGAGTTCGATGAACGCTTTAGCGCCGTGCATCAGCGCCGCCTCGCCCTTTTTGGCAGTGGCCTGTGTGGCGTCGCCGACGGCGCCGCTGTCGTGCAGGTCCTGGGTCATCCAGGCGAAGCCGGCCGGCCGGTAGGCGCTGAGATATTTGAACTCGCGGGCCATCGCGATCGTCGCAGGCTCGGCGTTGATCGCCCTGTTCATGCGCACCGTGTCGGGCTCTGCCGCCAGCATCAGCGAGGTCTCGATGTCGCCGCCGTGGATGCCGTGCTTTTTCTCCTCGGCCGCGAACGTACCGTCCGGATAGCCGAAGCGGTGCCAGCCGACGGTGACGGCCAGCATGCCGAGCCGGGCGCGCAGATCGCGCGCCACCGATTCCATGGCGGCGACGTTCCCGCCGTGGCTGGTGACCAGCACCAGCTTGCGCCCGCCGGCCCGCGCCAGACTTTCGCCGAGCTCGGTCCAGGCCGCGATCGCGGTCGCGGTCGAGAACGTCAGCGTGCCCGGATAGGACAGATGCTCGGCCGAGACGCCGATCCTTTGCACCGGCAAAAACGTTACCGGCAAATCGTCCAGCAATAGTTTGTGCACGCGCGCCAGATAGGCCTCGGCGATGTAGCTGTCGACGCCGAGCGGCAGGTGCGGGCCATGCTGCTCCACCGCGGCGAGCGGCAGCACCGCGATCCAGCGCGCGGCCGCGGCGCCGGCCCCGGCGATGTCCTGCCAGGTCATCTCCATCCAATTGCGCTTGGGCAGCGTCATCTGCGGCTCTGCGGCGTTGTGGTCCTGGCGGCCGGCGGGCTTTTTGCGCCGCCATGCTCTATTGTCGGCCGGCCGATGAAAAAGGACAAACCATGCGCTTGGCAAGCTTTTTAGGCCGAACGGCGTTAACGGGAATTTGGGCGGCCGCTGCCGCTGCAGCCCTGGTCGCGCCCGCCGCCGCGCAGGCGCTCGACAAAGTCTCCTTCGGCACCAATTGGGTGCCCGAGCCCGAGCACGGCGGCTTCTATCAGGCGCTGGCCGACGGCACCTACCGCAAATACGGCCTCGATGTCGCCATCGTGCCGGGCGGGCCGAACGTCAACAACCGCATCCTGCTGCCGGTCGGCAAGATCGACTTTTTCCTCTCCGCCAACACGCTGCAGGGTTTCGACGCGGTGGCGCAGAACGTGCCGACCGTCGAGGTTGCGGCGCTGTTTCAAAAAGAGCCGCAGGTCCTGATCGCGCATCCGGGCGTGCAGAATTTTGCCGATCTGAAAAACCTGACCCTGTTCATCTCCAAGGAGGGCATGGCGACCTATTACCAATGGCTCAAGGCCGATTACGGCTTTACGGATTCGCAGGTCAAACCCTACACCTTCAATCCGCAGCCGTTCCTGGCCGATCCGAAGAGCGCCATGCAGGGCTACGTCACCTCGGAGCCGTTCGCCATCGAGCAGGCGGCGCACTTCAAGCCGAAAATCTTTCTGCTCGCCGATCAGGGTTTTTCCGCCTATTCGACCCTGATCGAGACGCGGCGCGACCTGGTCGACAAGAAACCCGACCTGGTGCAGCGCTTCGTCGATGCCTCGATCATCGGCTGGTACAATTACATCTACCACGACAACAAGGCCGCCAACGCGCTGATCAAGAAACAGAACCCGGAGATGAGCGACGACCTGCTGGCCTATTCGGTCGGCGCCATGAAGCAATACGGCATCGTCGATTCCGGCGACGCCGCGACACTCGGCGTCGGCACCATGACGGACGCCCGCATGAAGCACTTCTTCGACGAGATGGTGCACGCCGGCGTGGCCAAGGGAGGCCTCGATTACCGCAAGGCCTACACGCTGCAGTTCGTCGGCAAGAAGGTCGGGCTCGATTTGCGGGGGCGATAGTGCTTCGCGATTGCATGCACTGATAATCGTCGTGGCCGGACTTGTTCCGGCCATCCACGTCTTTGCTGTGGCGACGCTTAAGACGTGGATGCCCGCGACAAGCGCGGGCATGACGATCATGAGTTAAAGCGTCGATACCGTCTCAAATTCCAGCGAACCAGTTGAAACCCTGCTTGCTCCAGAACGTCTCGCGGAAGTCGTTGGTGACTTCGATCGCCTTGATCCACTTGGCGTTCTTGTAGCCGAGCTTGGTCGAGGTGCGCAGCCGCATCGGATAGCCGAACGGGTCGGCCAGCTGTTCGCCGGCATATTTGGTGGCGAGGATGGTCTGCGGATGCAGCGCCGTCGCCATGTCGATGCTCTCGGTGTAGTCGTCGTTGCAGGTGAAATAGACGTATTTGGCCGAAAGGTCAGCCCCGATGCGCTCCAGGAAGGCGCGCAGATTCGGCCCGGACCATTGGCCAATATAGTCCCAGCCCTCGACACAGATATGTTTGATGATCAGTTCCTGCTCGGGCAATTGATAAATCTGCTGCGCGGTCCACGGCCGCTTGTCGGCGATGCGGCCGGCCAGTTCCAGTTTCCAGCTGGCGCCGTCGACCGGCCGCACGTCGGCGATATCGTAATAGGCGTTGAACCGCGCCGGCTTGACCACCTGCGCCGGGCTGAAGGTCGGCGCCAGATGGTTGTTGCGGAACAGCAGCGACTGTACGCCGTCGTTCCAGGCCGACACCGCGCGCAGCGCGCTCTGCACTGCCGGCTCCTCGCTGACGTCGCACCCCGTCAACAGCGTCAGCGCGCCGAGCGTGAGCGTGCCGCGCAGCACGCCGCGGCGATCGATGGCCTCGACGAGCTTGTGGTTTTCCTTCAGCACGCTTTGATCGATCGGCTTGTCCGGCCGGAACAGCGAAGGCGTGCGCGGGCGAATCGACATCGGATCACCGCTTCATGGGTTCGAGTCGGGCGTGGGGTCTGCGGACGCGGGCACGGGCGCCGCCGGCTCGACTGCGGGCACTGGCTCAACAGCCGGCACCGGCTTGGCGACCAATGCCGGCTTGGCGTGCAGCACCGGCCCGCCGGTGATCATGGCGACCAGACTCTGCGGCACCAGCAAAGCCAGCGTGACGTGGACCGCGATGAAGCCGACGATCGCCGCCATGCACAGGAAGTGGACGATGCGGATGATCTGGAAATTGCCGAACAATGCGGCGAGTTCGGAGAACTGCACCGGCTTCCACAGGCACAGGCCGGTGATGACGATGAGAATGCCGACCAGGATGACGCCCAGATAAAGAATTTTCTGCACCGCGTTGTAGACGGTGAGGTCGTCGTGCGTGAGCCGAAAGCGCAGCGCGTCGCCGACGGTGGCAAAAAGCTCGCGCAAGGTGATGGGAAACAGCTTTTGCCGGAAGCGTCCGGTGGCGACGCCGTAGCCGAGATAGGCGATGCCGTTGAGCACGAAAATCCACATGCCGAAAAAGTGCCACTGCAGGCCGTATTGCGCCCATTTGCCGATGACGATCCAGTCCGGAAAATGCAGCCAGCCGAGGATTACGTCGTCGTTGTAGATTTTCCAGCCGCTGCCGATCATGATGACGACGGCGACGGCATTGATCCAATGCATGATGCGCAGCGGCAGCGGATGCAGCCGCGCCGGCTTTGCTTTCACCTCAGGCAAAGGTGATTTGACGGCGAGCGTTGACATCGAACACACTTCCGCGGTGGTCTGAGCGGCGAGTGCCGAACCTGAGCCTATTCCCCAATTCGCTGCACACTAAGGGCGCGACGAATCGCGTGCAAGCATGGCCGTTTCACAAAATCGCGTGGAGTTATTGATAGAAGAGATCGCAGGATGAGAAGCAGATCAGCAGCTTTGAGCGTCGTATTCGGCTTGACGCTTGCCGGCAGCCTCGCATCGGCGATTCCCGCCATGTTGCGCGCCCAAGCCATGATCCCGCCGACCGGCATGATGGACCAGCAGCATCCGATGCCGATGAACGAGCGCTATCTCAAGCGCTTTCCGCAGCCGGTCCGGGTCGGCGACCTGATCGGCCTGCCCGTGCTCGACGATCAGGCCTCGACGCTCGGCAGCGTGCGGCAGGTGGTGCGGACGGCGCAAGGCAACATTCAGCTCATCGTTTCTTACAGCCGCTGGTGGGGCTGGTTCGGCCATCCGGTCGCCGTGCCGCTCGAAGTCGTCGGTATCGCCGGCCGCCAGCTCATCTCGCTCGACATGGAGCCGGACGAATACGCCGATTCGCCGACCTGGCAGGGGACCGGCGCGACCGTGCTGCCGGCCGACACCATCATTCGTATTGCGCTGGCTCGCAGCTGAACTGATCACGAATCTGTGAAGCCAATAACTTTTCAGCGCCTGTCGACTTGAACGGATTGAGCCGAAATTGATTGGCGCTCCGCCGGCCGGTTTGCCAGCAATTGCAAGCAAATTCGTCACTGCGTTGTGACCGGGTCGAACGAGGCGCGGAGGGGGCATCGCATGGATGCGGATCAAGCCAGTTGCGGCATCGCCGTGATGGCGAAAGCCTCCGCGCCCGGGCGCACCAAGACGCGGCTGGTGCCGCCGCTCGATTACGACCAGGCGGCCGCGCTCAACACCGCGTTTTTGCACGACGTCACCGACAATATTCTGCTCGCCGCAAGCCGCGCCGCGCCGGACGCAACGATTGCCGCCTACGCCGCGTATGGCCCGCCCGGCGCCGAGGATTTTTTCCGCAGCCGTTTTCCGGCGGTCGATCTCATTGCGGCCTGGCTGCCGAATTTCGGCGCCTGCCTGCTGCACGCCATCGAGCAAATGTTTACGCGCGGTCACGGCGCGGCGGTCGTGCTCAACGCCGACAGTCCGACCTTGCCGACGGCGCTGCTCAACGAAACCGCCGCCGTGCTGGCACAGCCCGGCGAGCGCGCCGTGCTCGGCCCGTCGAGCGACGGCGGCTACTATTTGCTCGGGCTCAAAACCGCTCACCGGCGCCTGTTCGAGGACATCGCCTGGAGCACCGAACGCGTCGCCGAGCAGACCCGTGAGCGCGCGGAAGAAATCGGACTCGCACTGCACGTCCTGCCGGAATGGTATGACGTCGACGACATCGCCAGCCTGCAGCGGCTGCATGCGGATATTTTCGAAGTTGGGCGCGCCGGCGCGACACTGCCACCGCATGCGGCGCGGTACACGGCAACGCTGCTGAACGAACTGTGGCCGGACGGCGTGTTCGGCCGCCGCAGCAAGGCGCGTGCTTCGCTCGCCGATACCGGCTTACCGCATCGCGCGGCGATTTGAGGACCACCGTGGACGGCATCACATCCCACCCGGCGATCGATCCGCAGCGCTATTTCGAGAGCGTCGAGACCGCCAGCGAGCGGCCCGAGCACCAGCCGGTCTGCCTCTATTTGGAGACGACCAACCGCTGCAATCTTCTGTGCACGACCTGTCCGCGCACCTACGCGGAGCTGGAGCCGCCGGCCGACATGAGCTGGGCGCTGTTCACTTCGATCGTCGACCAGATTCCGCATCTGGCTCGCGCCGTGCTGCACGGCGTCGGCGAGCCGATGCTGGTGAAAAACCTGCCGCGCATGGTGCGCTATCTGAAAGACCGCGGCACTTACGTGCTGTTCAACACCAACGGCACCGTGCTCAACGACAAGAACGGCCGCGCGCTGATCGCCGCCGGTCTCGACGAGCTGCGGGTGTCGTTCGACGCCGCCAATGCCGAGTCCTACAAGGCGGTCCGCGGCAAGAATTTTTTCAATCGCATCCTGAAAAACGTGCGCGCGTTCCGCGAGCTGCAGGAGCGCGAAGGCCACGAGCGGCCGCGCGTCTCGGCGTGGCTCACCGGTCTGCGCCAGACCGTCGAGGAGCTGCCCGATTTCGTGCGGCTTGCCGCCGAAACCGGGATCAAGGAAGTGCATCTGCAGCGGCTGGTGTTTTTCAACGACGATGCCATCGGCATGGCGCGGCCCGACCAGGCGCTTTACGAGCGGCTGACCGCGGAGGAAACAGCATACATCGACCGCGCCACCGCGCTGGCGAAGTCGCTCGGCATCGTGTTCTCCGCCTCGGGCGGCGCCTCGGAGCCGGGCGTGAGCCTGAAGCGCCAGGACTCGCACCAAGACAAATCCAAAGACAGCGGCTCACCGTGGTCGCTGTGCCGGCGGCCGTGGACCGTGATGTATTTCACCGCCAACGGCCGTGCGCTGCCGTGCTGCATCGCGCCGTTCTCGCAGCGCGGCTACGAGAACTACACGCTCGGCGACGCCACGCAGCAGACCCTGCGCGAAATCTGGACCGGGCCGGCATATCAAGATTTTCGCCGCGCGCTGAAATCCGACGCGCCACCCGCGGCGTGTGCAAGTTGCGGCCTGCGGTGGAGCTTGTGACGATGCCGCATGCCGGCAGCGTCATCGTCATTATTCCCACTTTCAACGAAGCCGAATCGATCGGCCCCGTCGTTGCCGAACTGCCGCGCGCGATCGTCGATCGCGTCATCGTGGTCGACGGCGGCAGCCGTGACGGCACGCAGGCGCGCGCCAACGAGGCCGGCGCCGAGGTGATCGAGGTCGGGCGCGGCTACGGGCGCGCTTGCCTCATCGGCGCGCAGGCGACGCAACAAGACGACATTGTGGTGTTCATGGACGGCGACGGCGCCGACGATCCCACCCCCATCGCCGCCATGGTCGATGCCATCCGCTCCGGCGCTTACGACTTCGTCATCGCCTCGCGAGCGCGCGGCAAGCGCGAGCCGGGCAGCATGGCGGCGCATCAGCTCATCGCCGGACACATCGCGGGCCGGCTCACCCAGCTTCTTTACGGCGTGCGCTACACCGACATGTGCGCATTCCGCGCCATCCGCCGCGATGCGCTGCTCGGCCTCGGCATGCGCGAAATGACTTACGGCTGGAATCTGGAAATGCAGATGCGCGCCGTGCGCGCCGGGCTGCGCGTGCTCGAGGTGCCGGTGGACTACCGAAACCGGCTCGGCGGCAAGTCCAAAGTCGCCGGCTCGCTGCGCGGCTCATTGAAGGCCGGCCTGCGCATCATCGCGACGTTCGTGCGCGTGGCGTTCGAGCCGGCGGGCGCGCGCATGGGACGCAGGGCGCGGCGCCAAACGTCATGACAGCGTAGCCGCCGTGCCGGTATGCTCGGGCCCGGTCCGTTGACCGTTACCCAACGCCTGCGAGGTCACACATGACTCGTCGCGATGCAACCGACGCGCCGCTGTCGCGGCGCCGCCTCCTGAAAAATTCGGCACTGGCCGCAGCCGCGCTCGCGACACCAGTCACGCCGACGCGCGCCGCAGCTGCGCTCAAGCAAGTGTCGATGACGCTCGACTGGATTTATCAGGGGCCCAATGTCGGCTTCATCATGGCCCAGGAGAAGGGTTTTTATCGCGAGGCCGGGCTCGACGTCACGGTCACCTCCGGCAAAGGCTCCGGTACCACCGCACAGCTCGTCGCCAGCAAGGCAACGCAGTTCGGCTTTGCCGACGGTTACGCCACCGCCAACGGCATCGCCAAGGGCATGGCGATCAAGACCATCGCCAGCGTGTATCGCAAAAATCCCGCGGCGCTGATCGTGCTCGCCGGCTCCGGCATCGACGCGCCGAAGCAGCTCGAAGGCAAGACCATCGCCATGACGGCCGGCAGCGGGCAATATCAGCAATGGCCCGCTTTCGCCAAAGGCGCCGGCATCGATGCCGGCAAGGTGCAGATCGTCAACATCGACCCGGCCGGCGTCGGCCCGGCACTGGTCAACCAGAAGGTCGACGCCATCGGCGGCTACGCCCAGGGCTACGTCCCGGCGATCGAGATCCGCGCCAACAAACAGGTGCGTATTTTCTGGTTTGCCGATTACGGCGTCACCGTTATTTCCAACGGCATCATCGTGCACGACGATCTGCTCAAGAGCGATCCGGAATTGGTTCGTGCTTTCGTCACGCCGAGCATCCGGGGCTTTCTATACGGCCGGCAGCATCCCGACGAGGCGGTCGACGTGGTCAAGACGTACCTGCCGCCGGCCGATCCGGCGATCGTGCGCCGCGAACTGGAATTGTCGTGGCGCACCTGGGTGACGCCCAACACCAAAGGCAAGCCGCTCGGCTGGGAGGCCGCAGCCGATTGGACCGCCACCGCGCAAGTGCTGCAGCAATACGGCGGCGTCGCCGCTCCGCCGCCGATCGAAAAACTCTACACCAATGACTTCGTGCCGACCGGCGCGGAGTTCGTGCCCCCGCAGGAGACGTGAAAAAGGCGGGCGTCCGCAAAGTGTGATCTTGTGCCGCTGATGCTCTCCACCGAAGAGCGTCGCGATCGGAGAAAGCCGTCGATCGCAACGGGCAGCCTTGCTTCCGAACAAATCAGCATGTCAAGAGTGAAACCGCTTCGCGGCGCGCCGAAGGCGCGCCCTTGACATGCTGATTTGTTCGGAAGTTTTTGCAGCCGTTGCGATCGACGGCGCACTGTGACCAAGAATATCAGACCAGCTTTCTCACATATGCGACGGCAGCCACAGCGCCAGGATCGGGAACGCGATCAAAATCACCAGCCGCACCAGATCAGTCACGATGAACGGCAGCACGCCGACAAAGATCGTCGAAAAGCTTACGTCCTGCACCACGCTTTTGATGACGAACACGTTCATGCCGACCGGCGGATGGATGAGGCCGAGCTCGACCGTCATGACGATGATGACGCCGAACCAGATCGGATCGAAGCCGAGCTGCGTGATCACCGGAAAGATAATCGGGATGGTGAGGATGATCATGGCCAGCGCGTCCATCAGGCAGCCCAGCACGATGTACATGACCATGATCAGCGCCAGCACGCCGTAGCGGCCGAAGCCGAGCCCGGTGAGAAACGCCGTCACCTTCTGCGGCGTCTGCGTCACGGTGAGGAAATAGCCGAACAACAGCGCGCCGATCAGCACGGTGAGCACCGCGGCGGCGGTGCGCACGGCCTGCAGCAGCGAGCGGCGGATGTCGGGGCGCGACAGTTTTCCGCGCAAGACGCCGATGATCAGCGCGCCGCCCGCGCCCATGCCGCCGGCCTCGGTCGGCGTGAACAGGCCGCCATAGAGGCCGCCGATCACGAACACGAACAGCAGCAGCATCGCCCACACGTCACGCAGGCCGGCGCGGCGCTCCTTCCAGGAATGGCGCGGCGCCGAGGGCAGAAAATTCGGCCGCACCCGGCCGATGATCGCCACGGTCAGCATGTCCATCGAGGCGGCGAGCAGGCCCGGAATGATGCCGGCGATGAACAATTTGCCGATGTCCTGCTCGGTGATGATGCCGTAGACGGCGAGCACGGTGGACGGCGGCAGCATGGCGCCGAGCGTGCCGCCGGCGGCAATGACGCCGGTGGCGAACGATTGCGGATAGGCGTAGCGCCGCATTTCCGGATAGGCCACGGTGGCGAAGGTGGCCGCGGTCGCCACCGACGAGCCGGAGATCGCCGCAAAGCCGGCGCAGGCCGCGATGGTGGCGATGCCGAGCCCGCCGCGAAAATGGCCGACGAAGGCGTTGGCAGCGCGGAACAGTTCGCGGCTCATGCCGGAATTCGACACGAACGCGCCCATCAGCAAAAACATCGGGATGACGCCGAACGTGTAGTCGGTCACCGTGCGCATCGAGGTGAGCCCGACGCTTTTGAGCGCCGCAGTGCCGCCGACGATGTAGGCAAAGCCGCTGACCCCGACGAGGCCCATCGCCATGCCGACCGGCACGCGCAGCAGCATCAGCGCGAACAGCGCGGCAAAGCCGATGACCGCAACCGCGTCGGTACTCATTCGACCGGCTTGATCTGGTACTGGCCGCCCAAGAGTTCAGGGCGGAAGATCAGCCGATAGGTGCGTACGGCGATCAACAACACGGCGGAGACATCGCCGAGCCACGCGATCAAGAAGAACGGCCAGGTCGGCAGTCGCAGATCGAAGGTCAGAACATTGTCGCGCCGCGTGTCCATGACCTTGTCGAACAGCGTGTAGGTCTGCACCGTGACGACGAATAGCAGCACCAAGGTGGCGGCGACGTCGATGACGCGCTGCAGCCGCGGCCCGACATTGGCGTAGACCAGATCGACAGTGATATGGGTGCCGCGATACGAGGTCGCGGCGATGCCCCAGAAGATCAAAATGCCCAGCAACAGTCGGCCGAAATCGTAGCTGTCCGGAATCTGCATGGCGAAAAAATAGCGCAGCAACACCGAAATAAAGATGTCGGCAGCGACGATGCCGACGAAGAACGCCGCGATCAACTCGATGCCGTCGATGAACGCATCCATCGCATTGCGCGGCGGGCGTGCAGCGCCGGGATCATTTATTTGCTCAGCCATGAGGCCCGCGCACGCCCGACTCCCTCTCCCCGGAGGGGAGAGGCTCGGGGTGAGGGGGTTCGGAAGTTCGAGAAAGACTGCTGCGTCCGAACCCCCTCACCCTCGCTCGCTGCACTCGCTCGACCTCGCCCCTCCGGGGAGAGGTGAAGTGAAAGAGGCCTCGCGGCTGCTGCACGCTGGTTACCTTTCAGTGAGTTGAAGCGAGACAGAACCTCAATACCCCGAATTGGCCTTGGCGAGATCGGCCTTGAGGCTCGCGAGCGCCGCGTCGGGATCGCCGCCGCGTTTTTTCACGCCGTCGGCCCAGGTCTTGAGCACCGGCCCGGCCGCCTGCTTCCATTGCGCGAGCTGGGCGTCCGAGATCGGGTAGACCTCGTGGCCCGGCTCGGCTTTCAGCTTGGCGATCCCGGCGTGCTCGAAATCGGCCCACGGCGCCGCGACGCGCTCGGCCCATTGGCCGTTGCAATGATCGTCGATGACTTTTTGCTGGCGCGGCGACATGGCCGCGTAGGTGTTCTTGTTCATCACCCAGACGAAGCCGGTGGTGTAGAGCGCCGCCTCCATGTGGTACTTGGTCACCTTGTCGATGCCGAACAGCGGGATCGAGCCCCACGGGAAGGTGACGGCGTCGGCGACGCCGCGCTCCAGAATGTCGCGCACTTCCGGCGCCGCGGCCTGCACGTTGTTGCCGCCGAGCTCGGTGACCAGCGAGGCGATGATGGCGTGCGCCGGGCGGATCTTCATGCCCTTGATGTCGGCCGGCACCACGATCTTTTTGCTGCGCGAGTGGAACGTGCCGGGATCGTGGGTGAACGCGAAGCAGAAGTGCACGTCGCGCATCTCGGTCGCGGCGTATTGCCGGTACCATTCGTCGATCGCCGTCGAGCCGGCTTTGGCGTTCGACACCATGAACGGCAGATTGGACGCGTCGAAGATCGGGAAGCGGCCGGGCTGATAGCCGGGGCTCACATAGGTCACGTCGGCGATGCCGTCGCGCGCCATGTCGTAATGGTCGAACGCCTTGCCGAGCTGCTGCGCCGGAAACACCTTGTAGTGGATGGTGCCGCCGGAATCGTGCTCGATCGAGGCGCCCCACTCCTCCATGGATTTTTGCAACGGATGCGACGGCGGCACCCAGTGCGACAGTTTTAGCTCGAACGTTTTCTCCTGGGCCACTGCCTGCGCGAGGCTGAGAGCGAGCCCGAGCGCCGCAAGGCCGCAAATCTGTATTACCGGACGCATCCGTCGCATGACGTTCCCCCTTAGGTATGCCAACGTGCGGCCATTTAATCGCAGAAGCGTGCGGCTGTACATTGCGTCTGCGTCCCCTTCCCTCCGCGCCGCAATTCAGTACAGTGCCGCCCGCCAAAGCCGGGCCTGGAGGGAATTGCAGCCATGAAGGAAGAAGTCGTCAGTTTTCAGTCTGCGGGCTTGCGCCTGCATGGCGTGGTCAGCGTGCCGGACGGCTTGCGCGCGGGCGAGCGGCGCGCCGCGTTCCTGGTGCTGCACGGCTTCGGCTCGAACAACACCAGCCCGACCTGCATCGCGCCGGCAAAAGTGCTCAACGAGTTCGGCTACGTCACCTTGCGCTTCGACATGCGCGGCTGCGGCAAAAGCGAAGGCGAATTCGGCCGCGTCATCTGCCTCGAACAAGTCGAGGATACCGGCAACGCGCTCGAGTTTCTCTCTAAGCACCCGAACGTCGCGCCCGACCGCATCGGCGTCATCGGCTCGAGTTTCGGCGGCGCGGTCGGCGTCTATGCGGGCGGCACCAATCCGCGCGTCGCTGCGGTGGTGTCGAACGGCGGCTGGGGCCACGGCGAGCGCAAATTCCGCGGCCAGCATCCGACGCCGGAAGCCTGGGCGAAGTTCACCAAGATGCTGGAAGAGGGCCGCGCCCACCGCGCCCGCACCGGCCAATCGCTGATGGTGCCGCGCTACGACATCGTGCCGATCCCCGACCACGTGCGGCAGAATCTGGAGCGCCAGGGGGTCGACATGCTGGCGCACCGTTCAGTCGAAATGTTTCCGGCCGAGACGGCGCAGAGCATGTTCGATTTCCGCGCCGAGGAGGTGGTCGGCAACATCGCGCCGCGCCCGCTGCTGCTTATCCACGCCGCCAAGGATTCGGTGACGCCGACCGAGCAGTCGGTCGAAATGTTCAAGCGCGCCGGCCAGCCCGCCGAGCTGCACCTGTTCGCCGGCCTCGATCATTTCCTGTTCGCGGAGAAATCGACCCGGGTTTGGAACATGCTGCGGCAATGGCTCGACGCGTATTTCCCGGCGGCGAAGTGAGTGCGGTGCGCGATGAGCAAAAGCTTTGCGCCGCGCTTGCGGCCCGGGACCCCCACCTCGATCCTCCCCCTTTCAGGGGGAGGAAGAACAAGTCCGCCCCGTTGCGCATGATCTGAAGCTGCACGGCGCATATAATAACGCCAAGAGAGCGCCGCTCGCGCTTCTCTCCCCCTGAAAGGGGGAGAGATAGAGTGGGGGTCCTACTGAGATTGCGATGACGAGACAAACAAACGACACCATCACCGTCAGCCACGACGAGCTCCGCCGCTTCGTCCGCGACGTGCTCGCCGCCCAGGGCGCGCGCCAAGACGACGCCGGCGCGGTGGCCGACGGTCTGGTCTGGGCCAACCTGCGCGGCGTCGACGGCCACGGCGTGTCGCGGCTGTCGAATTATCTCGCCATCATCAAGCGCGGCGAGATCGACTTGAAGGCGCAGCCGAAGCTGACGCATGACCGCCCGGCCAGCTTCGTGCTCGACAGCTATTTCGGCTTCGGCCCGGTCGCCTGCATGCAGGCCGCCGCGATCGCGGTCGAGCGCGCCAAAAAGAGCGGCATCTGCTTCGGCCTCGTGCGCGAGACCACGCACACCGGCGCCATCGGCCGCTACGCGCAATGGATCGCGCAACGCGATTGCGCCGCGCTCGTGCTCGGCGCCGGCCCGGCGCTGATGGCCTATTACGGCGCGCGGGTGCGCAGCATGGCGACGAGCCCGATCGCCATCGCGGTGCCGACCGGCGACGGCGTGCGCCTCCTCGACATGGCGACCAGCACCATCTCCAACGGCAAGATTCTTCAAGCCAAGCAGACCGGCGCCAAGCTGCCGGAAAACACCGTGCTCACCGCCGACGGCGAGCCGACCACCGATCCGAACAAGGCCGAGATCCTGTTGCCGCTCGGCGGCCCAAAGGGCTCCGGCCTCGGCTTCATGTTCGAGATGCTGACCAGCATTTTGGCCGGAGCGCCGATCCAATCTCGCGCCATCGGCCCAGAAAAGCGCAAGCGCCACGTCGCCAATCTCGCCATGCTGGCCATCGATATTGGGAGCTTCCGCCCGCTCGCCGGTTTCAAAACCGACGCCGACGCGCTCGGCGCCATCGTCAAAGCCCTGCCGCGCCAAACCGGCTTCGACGAAATCACGCTGCCCGGCGAACGCTCCAACCGCACCGAAGTCTCGCGCCGCAAATCCGGCATCCCGATCCCGGCGAAGCTATGGGGTGAGCTGGAGGGAATTGCGAAGGCGAATGGGGTGAGGATGCCGGCGGTGGCGTAGGGCGGATTTAGCCAAAGGCGTAATCTGCCGCGCTGCCTTACCCCCGGATAGCGCCGAGCTACCGTCATCGTTAAATCACCACATTGCCGAAGAGCGCAGTCCGGCTCAACGAAGCAGACGGCCGGATGCAGCACCTATTCAGAACATTCATTTACCGTAAACTTGATGCAGAGTTCTCTTGTGATTCGGCTGCTCAATACAGAGTTATTTGGACAATACCCGCATGACTGACGAGCACATCGCGAAATTTCAACGGCAAGTCCACGCCTTTGGACAAAGCCGCGTCCCGCTGGAACAAGAGATTGACGGCGATCGAATCGTGATCGCTGGCGCACAGATGTTTGCCGTACCTAAGAGATTCAGTTTTCATGAATTCCTCATTTCCTACGCAATGAATAAGCTCGGGCAGGATTGGTGCCAAGAACACCTGATCAAAGGTGCAAGACCTCACCCGCTCGTGGACTATTTCATAAATGGTCTTGCCAGTCTCAAAGTCATCGGGAGTTCGTCTGATGGCTTAAAGCAATACAAAACCAATGGAGAGATGCACGCGTTTCTCACATTCGCTTACGATATATTCACGATCGCCGACAATGCGTGCATTCAAGATTCCCTTCTTCGGCGAGTTCGCAATTCCGACCAATTCCAAGGAGCGCGATTTGAGATTTTCGCAGCGGCATCCCTCATCCGAGCGGGATTTTCTATTGAGTTCGAAGACGAAAGTGATAGTCGGAGGTCGCATTGCGAATTCACTGCTACATCTAGAAGGACGCAAAGAGCTTTTTCAGTAGAGGCAAAAAGCCGGCATAGAAATCCTGATTCGACGGAAGATAACAACATACCTCGGGCGGGGATGTATCGGTTATTACAAGAGGCGCTGCGAAAGTCTGCAAATCATGAGCGGATTATTTTCGCAGACGTAAATCTGCCGCCTGATAAAATGCCATTTCCTCAGTCGGATTGGCATAACGAGGTCGCATCCTCGCTGACGGAATTAGAAAATAAGCAAAAAGTAGATACTCCGTGGCCCAAAGCTATTATCTTCTTTACTAACAGAAAGACCTCCCCTTGGAGGGGCTCAGACAACAGCAGATCAACTGTTGTGCTGACGGCAATCAACCATCCACTTTTCAAGATCCCAGACAGAGCACCCTTTGAACAACAGTATCCGGAAATCGGCAACCTCTTCCACGCTGCGATGAACCTTTCATCGCAGCCTGGAGAGTTTTTCGGTCAAGTAGCTCAGAGCTTTAGAGGATGACAAACAGGCGTCTGATGCTGAGATCGAGAAGCCGCGAGCTCATGATTCGTTAGATTCGCCTATTTCTCGTGTTTGTCGCCCAAGCCGAAAGCGCGGGCCACAGAAAAACAACGGAGAATCAGGAGGTTATTAAACGGGAAACGAATCCTTGACACCGCCCCCGCGCCCACTAAAAGCCGGCGCCGTCTCGCTTCGACAAGGACGCCGGCCGGTCACTCCGGCTGGTGGAGCGAGAGCGGTGCCCGCGGGCAGGGGCTCGTCACCTCCGCACTCGGGCGGCTTCGGGAAAACGCCCGGCCGGCACTATGACCGGTCTGCGATTGGATCGCTGGACTGGGACAGGCGGGGGCGGCCAACGACCGCTCCTTAGCCAGGTCCCAGGAAGCGCGTCTGGAGCTGAGCGGCGGCGTTGGTTCGCTGCCGCAAGAACCGCGGTGGAACGCCGGTAGGTGCAGCGCGCCCCGCTGGGCGCGCGCCGCATCCCGCAGGGTGCGGATTGGTGGGGTGGCGTCTGCCGGCGTTCCGCCTGCCTTGTTTTTATTTCTTCTTTTCTTGCTCCCGGATTTCGCTTCGCTTCATCCGGGATACGTGCGCCAAGCGTGATCGAGCCGAAGCCGGTCCTACCGCCCGAAACTTCGGCGTGACGCGATCAAAAACGTGCGGCGTCGTTCTTGCCCGTGCCGTGCCGCAAACCTCGGATGCCCTGCATCGCGAGAACGATGTTGCTTGTTCTCTTCACCTCTCCCCGCGTGCGGGGAGAGGTCGAGCGAGCGAAGCGAGCGAGGGTGAGGGGGCGCCGCAGCGAGTCTGAGCGGTGCAAGATGAATTTCAGGCGGCGAGGAGCGAACAACAAATGCTCAGGCCAGCGGCAGCGCCCCCTCACCCCAACCCTCTCCCCGCACGCGGGGAGAGGGAGGAGCGAGCATCACGCCTCCGCCAGGCGCAGACCGATCAGCCGGTCGAGGGCGGCGTGGTCGGCGAGGAGTTGGGCGGAGGGGCCGGCATGCACGATGCGGCCGCGTTCGAGCACGACGGCGGATTGCGTGAGCGACAACGCGATATCGGCGTGCTGCTCGACCAGGATGAAGGCGCCCTCGCCCTGCGCGGTCATGCGGCGGATGGCGGCGGCGAGTTCTTCGACCACGATCGGCGCCAAACCTTCGAGCGGTTCGTCCAGCAGCAGCAGCGCCGGGTTGGTCATCAGCGCACGCGCGATCGCCAGCATCTGCTGCTCGCCGCCGGAGATTTGGTTGCCGAAATTGCGGCGGCGCTCGGCGAGCCGCGGAAACAGGTCGTAGATTGCGGCCAGCGTCCAGCGGCCGGCCCGCGCGGCCACCATGAGATTTTCCTCTACGGTCAGCGTGGCGAAAATCTCGCGTTCTTGTGCGACCCAGCCGATGCCGGCACGGGCGCGGCGATGCGGCGGCGCGGCGGTGATGTCGGCGCCGCGCCACAAAATGCGGCCGCGCATCACCTGGGTGTAGCCCATCAGGGTGAGGATCAGCGTCGATTTGCCGACGCCGTTCCGCCCGAGCACCGCGAGCGAGCCGCGCTCCGCCAGCTCGAAGCCGACGCCGTCGAGCACGATGCCGGCACCGTAGCCGGCGCGGATGTCGCGGAGCGAGAGGAGCGGTTCAGTCATGCGGACCAACAAATGCGCAAAGCGCGCGATGCAGTTTCCGCCTTACACCTCTGATCGCAGTGCGCCGTCGATCGCAATGGCAGCAAAAAGTTTCGAAAGGATTGTTTTGTCAAGGGCGCGAAGCGCCGCCTTCGGCGGTCAATGACCCTTGACAAAACAATCCTTTCGAAACACACGCCGGCCATTGCGATCGACGGCTTTCTCTGATCGTGAAATTTTTTGCAAGCCGTTTTCATCGCACGGACCCCACCCCCCGTTTCCGCTCGCCGAGATAAACCGCGCGCACCCGTTCGTCGGCGGCGATCTCGGCCGGCGTGCCTTCGGTCAGCACGCGGCCGCCGACCATGACGATGATGCGCGAGGCGAAGCGAAAAACGAGCTCCATGTCGTGCTCGATGAACAGCACGGTGATATCGCGCGACAGGCCGGCGATGGCGGCGAACAATTCATTGCTTTCGTCGCGCGGCACGCCGGCGGCCGGCTCGTCGAGCAGCAGCACTTTCGGCCGCGCCGCCAGCGCCAGCGCGATCTCGAGCAGGCGCTGCTGGCCGTAGGCGAGCTCGCGGGTCGGCCGATGGGAGACCGCGGCGAGGTTGAGCGTGCCGAGGATCGCATAGGCCTCGTCGACTTCGTCCCGATAGGCGGTGAGCGGCCGCCACCAGGTGCCGGCGACGGCGCGGCGCTCGCACACCGCGAGCGTCACCGATTCGAGCGCGGACAGATGCGGGAACAGCGAGTTGATCTGATAGGTGCGCACGAGGCCGCGGTGCACGCGCTGGTCCGGCGGCAGCGCGGTGATGTCGTCGGCGCCGAGCAGGATGCGGCCGCCGTCCGGGCGCAGCATGCCGGTGATCAGATTGATCAGCGTCGTCTTACCGGCGCCGTTCGGGCCGATCAGCGCGTAGCGCACGCCGGCCGGCAGATCGAGCTCGACGTCGGCGGCGACCACCAGCGAGCCGAACCGCTTGTTGACGCCGCGCGTCGACAGCGCCGTCGCTGCAGCAGCCGCGCCCGCCATGCTCATGGCGCGCTCGCCCGCCGCGCTTTGCGCGGCAGCAGCGCGGCAACGCGTTCGGCAAGAGACGCCAGTCCGCCCAAAATGCCGGCCGGCAGGAACATCACCACGCCGATGAGCAGAAGACCGATCCAAAAATACCAGAATTGCGGATTGAGGCCGGAGAATTGATCGCGCGCCACCATATAGACCGCGGCGCCAATGAGCCCGCCGTACAATCGCCCGGTGCCGCCGAGGATCAGCATGACCAGCACGTCGGCGGAGCGCTGGAAGCCGAGCGCTTCGAGCGACACGGTCTCGGTAGTCTGCGCCAAGAGCGCGCCGGCGAGTCCGGCGATCACGGCGGCAATGGTGTAGATGGTGCGGATGTGCGCATCGGTCGAGGCGCCGATCGCCGGCATGCGCGCGCCGTTCTCGCGGATGCCGCGCAAGGCGAGCCCGAACGGCGAATGAATGATGCGGCGCGCGGCGAGAAAGACGATGAACAAGACCGCCAGCGCGTAGCTGTAGGCCGCATAGCCGTAGAGATCGAATTCGATTCGGCCGAACAGCTTCCAGGTATGGATGCCCTGCAGCCCGTCGAAACCGCCGGTGAGCCAGCTCGCCGCGTTGGCGGCCTCCTGCAGCAACAGACCGAGGCCGAGCGTGATCATGATCAGCGCCAGATGGCGGAAGCGCGCGATGATGAAGCTCGTGATGTAGCCGAGAATGCCGGACGCGGCGCCGGCGATGGCAAGGCCGCTCAGCGGCTCGCCCCAGCCGTGCACCGAGACGACGCCGGCCGTGTAGGCGCCGAAGCCGAAATAGGCGGCGTGGCCGAGCGAGACGATGCCGGAAAAACCGAGAATGAGATCGAGCGACAGCACGAACAAAGCCGCGATCGCCACCTGGCTCGCCAGCACCAGATAATCGGGGGTGAGCACGAACGGCAGCAAGGTGGCGAGCCAGAACGCGATCTCGCTCCATCGCCAGCGCGCTTCAGCCTGCAGTACGGCGTGCGGTCCGGCATTTGTCGCGGCGATGGCGAGCGTGTCGCTGCTCACGGCCTAGCGTCTCCCGAACAGGCCGGTCGGCCGCCACATGATCATCGCCAGCATCACCACGTAGATGAGAATCGAGCCGAACGCCGGGATGTAATACTTGCCGGCCATGTCGGCGACGCCGAGCAGCATGGCGGCGGCGAACGAGCCCGTGATCGAGCCCAGGCCGCCGACCGAGACGACGATCAGCACGTAGATCAGATAGGTCAGCGCGAACGACGGATCGAGGCCGAGCATGGCGATGGCGAGCGCGCCGCCGAGACCGGCGAGGCCGCTGCCGAGCGCAAACGTGATGGCGAACAGCGTGTCGACGTCGATGCCGAGCCCGCGCGCCATGCGCTGATTGTTGACCGCAGCGCGCACCTGGGCGCCGAACCGCGTGGCCTCGACGGTGACGACGAGCAGAATCGTGATGGCAAGCGCGATGCCGATGAGCACGAGCCGATAGACGGCGAAGCCGAGCCCGGCGACGTGCAGCGAGCCCTGCAGATAAGACGGCAGATGCACCGGCTGCTGGTCGGTGCCGTAGATGTAGGCGGCCGCGGCGATCGACACGAATACGATGCCGATGGTGAGCAAACACTGGGCCAGTTCGCCGGCGCGGTAGAAGCGCCGGAAGAACACGCGCTCCAAGAGGACGCTCGCCGCCGCCGCGGCAACAAACGCAACCGGCAGCGTGGCGAAGAACGGCCAGCCCGCATCGTTCATCAGGGTGACGGCGACATAGCCGCCCAGCATGGCAAAGCTGCAATGTGCCAGGTTGACGAAATTCATCATGCCGAGCGTCACCGACAGCCCGACCGACATCAAAAACAACAGCATGCCGTAGGCGACACCGTCGAACAGCATGCCTAACACGGAAAGCATCGCGGCTTGACCTATTCCGCTCATTCCCGCGAAAGCGGGAATCCAGAACTTAAAACGCTGGGTCCCCGCTTTCGCGGGGACGAGCGTCAGAGAAGGCGGCGAGCCGAACGAAAATCACTTCGCCTCGTGTCCCGGATCCTTGACGTTCGGGACGGCGTCGATGTCGACGTTGCGCAGCTCGTTGCCGACTTTCTCGACGCGGCGGATGTAGATGGTCTGCACGATGTCGCGCGTCTCCGGATCGATCAACATCGGGCCGCGCGGGCTTTCCCAGGTCATGCCCTTGGCGGCGGCGATCAAATCCTCGCCGTCGGTCTTGCCGTTGGTCTTTTTCAACGCGGCGTAGATCAGATGCATGCCGTCATAGCCGCCGATCGAGAAAAAGTCCGGGTTGCGGTGGTAATCGGCGTTGAACGCCTTGACGAAATCATTGTTGAGCTTGGACTGATGATTGTAGTCGTAGTTCGACACCGTGAGGATGCCGAGCGCGCCGTCGCCCATGCTCTTGAGCGCGGGCTCGGAGGCGAGCGCGTCCTGGCCGAGAATTTTGATTTTATTGGTGTCGATGCCGCGCTCCGCCAGGGCCTTGCCGACCGCGGCCGGCTGCGCGCCGCCCGGCACCCAGATGTAGATGGCGTCCGGATTGAGGTCCTTGGCGCGCTGCACGAAGGCGGAGAAATCCGGATTGTCGACCGGGAAGCGCACCGAACCGACGATCTCGCCGCCGGCGTCCTTAAAACCTTTCTGGAACCAGGTCTCGGCGTCGATGCCCGGGCCGTAATTCGACACCATGGTGTAGACCTTCTTGATGCCCTGCTTGGCCGCCCAGGTGCCGAGCGTGTAATTCATCTGCGGCGTGGTCGACGAGGTCCGCGCCATGTAGGGCGACTTGGTGGTGATGATCGAGGTCGCGGCATTCATGACCACCATGAATTTCTTGGCCTGCGCCGAGACGTCGGCGCCGGCAAGGGCGTTCGGGGTGAGGATCCAGCCACCCAGAATATCGGCGTGATCGCGGACGATGACCTCCTGGGCGAGCCGCTTGGCGATGTCGGGCGCGATGCCGCCGGTGTCCTTGCGGATGAGCTCGATCTTGCGCCCGGCCACGGTGTCGCCGTTCTGCTTCATGTAGAGCTTGATGGCGTTGTCCATCTGGGTCGCGGTATCGGCGAACTGGCCGGAATAACACATGATCAGGCCGATCTTGATCGTGTCCGCCGCCGCGGCGGGATAAAGCCCGAGCGCCGCCGCCGCCAGGCCGAGCCCGAGCGCACCGGCGCAGCCGATGACGACTTTTTGCATGACTTCCTCCCGGTTCTTGCGAATGGTCAAGGCAATCCGCTACGCCTATCCTCGTTCAGGTCGCGGCCGAGTGCAACGTGCCAAAAGGCGCACCGCAGGTGGGCCGCGGCCCGCTTGGGAGGACGCGTTGTCCCAAGCAGGCATCATCAGTTCAATGGGCCATAAACGCGCGACAGGGAGAGACCATGCCAGCCGCCAAGACCTACGAAGCCATCAAAGTCGAGAACAACGACGGCATCACCTGGCTGATGATCAACCGGCCCGACAAGCGCAACGCCATGAGCCCGCAGGTCCACCTCGAGATGGACGAGGTGCTCGACGAACTCGCGGTCGACCCGGAGACCGAGGTGCTGGTGCTCACCGGCGCCGGCCCCAATGCGTTCTCGGCCGGCCAGGACATAAAACTTTATTTCCGCGCCAATGCCGGCAACGCGGCGGCGCGCCACAAGCTGCGCCGCGCCTCCAACAACTGGCGCTGGCAGAAGCTTTCGACCTTTCCGAAGCCGACCATCGCCATGGTCAACGGCTACTGCTTCGGCGGCGCCTTCACGCAGTGCTGTGCCTGCGATTTCGCGCTCGCGGCCGATGACGCGATGTTCGGTCTGTCGGAGATCAACTGGGGCATTCTGCCCGGCGGCATCGTGTCGTGGAACGTGACGCAGACGATGAACTATCGCGACGCGCTGTACTACGCCACGACCGGCGATTCGTTCGATGGCAAGCAAGCCAAACAGATGGGCTTCGTCAATTTCTCCTATCCGAAGGAGAAGCTGCGCGACGAGACCATCAAGCTCGCCAAGAAGCTGATGGAAAAGAGCCCGGCGGCGCTGCGCTACACCAAGGAAGCGATCCGCGCGGTGCGCTTCATGAACGAGCCGCAGGCGGCCGATTATCTCAACGCCAAGAGCGACGCGCTGCGCTACAACGACAAGGAAAACAGCCGCGAGGAAGGCATGAAGCAATTTTTGGACGAGAAGAGCTACCGGCCGGGCTATGGCCATTTCAAGCGCAAGCGGGCAAGCGCCTAAATTCATGGAACGACGCGGACCATCGGCCGGCACCATCGACGACGAGGCGGTCGCGCATTTTGCGCGGCTCGCCGGCCAATGGTGGGACCCGCGCGGGGCCTGGGCGACGCTGCACCGCTTCAATCCGGTGCGGCTCGCCTACATCCGCGACCGCGCGGCGGCGCATTTTTCCCGCGATCCGGCGCGGCTGGATAGTCTCAAAGGCCTGCGCATTCTCGACATCGGCTGCGGCGGCGGCATTCTGTGCGAGCCGCTTAAGCGGCTCGGCGCCGAGGTGGTCGGCATCGATCCGGTCGTCGACAGCATCTCTGCCGCACAGCATCACGCCGCGCAGGCGGGACTGGCGATCGATTACCGCTGCACTACCGCAGAGGATTTGGCGCAAACCGGCGAAGTTTTCGACGTCGTGCTCGCCATGGAAGTGGTCGAGCACGTCGCCGATTTTAATTTGTTCATCGAAGAAGCGGCCGCGCTGGTAAAGCCTGGCGGATTGATGTTCGTCGCTACGATCAACCGCACCATCAAGAGCTTTGCGCTGCTGATCGTGGGGGCCGAGTTCATCTTGCGCTGGATACCGCGCGGCACCCATCAGTGGGACAAGTTCATCACGCCCGACGAGCTGGAAATCGCGCTCGAACGCAGCGGGCTTTCCGTCACCGGCGAGACCGGCGTGATTTACAATCTGCTCGCCGACCGCTTTCAGCTCGCCACCGACATGGACGCCAACTACATGGTGGTCGCGGAGCACCCCGCGTGATCGCCTTTTCCTGGCTGTGGGCAGTCTTTACCGTCGTCGCCGCGTTCTTTCAGACCCTGCGCAATGCGATGCAGCGCGAGTTGACCGGCAGCCTCGGCACTGTCGGAGCGACCCATGTGCGCTTTCTGTTCGGCTTTCCGTTTGCGGTGATTTTTCTGATCGGCCTTGTGGTCGGCACCGACGTGCCGCCGCCGCGGCCCGGCTTGGCGTTTTGGCCCTGGGTGATCGACGGCGCCTTCGCCCAGGTCGCCGCCACCGCACTGATGCTGATGGCGATGGGCGAACGGTCGTTCGTCGTCACCATCGCCTACATCAAGACCGAGCCGATCCAGGTCGCCATTTTCGGCCTGATCTTCCTCGGCGACGCGGTGAGCTTGCCGATGATGACCGCGATCATCGTCGCCACCGCCGGCGTGATCGTCATGTCGACCAAGCCCGGCGGCATGATCGGCGGCGTGCGGCCGACGCTGATCGGCCTTGCCTCCGGCGGCATGTTCGCGCTTTCGGCGATCGGCTTTCGCGGCGCCATCCTGAGCCTGCATCTGCCCAATTTCGTCATGGCGGCGACCTTCACGCTGGTCGTCGGACTTTTGATGCAGGCGGTCGTGCTGTCAGCCTATTTGTGGCTGCGTTCGCCCGCGGTGATGACTGCTATCGTGCACGCGTGGAAGCCGTCGCTGTTCGCCGGTTTTATGGGCGCGCTCGCCTCACAGTTCTGGTTTCTCGCATTTGCGCTCGCCACCGCCGCCAGCGTGCGCACGCTGGCGCTCATCGAAGTGCTGTTCGCCCAGCTCGTCGCGCGCTTTGCTTTTTCTCAGAAGACGACGTTGCGCGAGGCCATCGGCATGGTGCTGGTGGTCGCCGGCGTCGTGCTGCTGATTTTCGAGCACTGACCTACGTCATCCCGGCGGAGCGAAGCGAGAGCCGAAATCCATAATCCCTGTCTTACGAGCAAATCTCGATGCGCCGGGATTATGATTCCGGCTTCGCGCCTTTGGCGCGCCCCGGAATGACGTGCGTTGCACGCGCGTCAATTATGATCGTCCGGCAGCATCGGCAGCGGGTGAAACTCGATGCCTTCCTCGTGCAGCGCCTTGGCGTCTTCGGGCGAAGCTTCGCCGTAGATCGAACGGTGTTCGATCTCGCCGTAATGCATCTTGCGCGCTTCCTCGGGAAACCGCTGCCCGACATACTGCGCGTTCTTGGTAACGTGGTCGCGCAGTTCCTTGAGTTTCTGCCGCAGCTCGCGCTCCTGCGGCGGCATCATGGCGACGGCGGATTTTCCCGACGACGCCGGCGGCAATGCTTGAGCCGGCTGCGGAGACGCAGGCATGGAAGACGGCTGCGGCATTGGCGGTGCGACCTCTTCAGAATCGCTCCGCGCCAGCCGCGGTGCCATGATGGCTTTCTCCACCTTGGCGGAGCCGCACATCGGGCATGTCACGAGCCCGCGTTTCTTCTGCTTGTCGAATGCCGCTGAATTCGCAAACCAGCTTTCGAACTCATGGCCCTTGGCACAGCTGAGCGCATAGCGGATCATGATGCGCCCCGCACCGCATGCAGATAGGCCGGCTCGGCCATCGGCTCGACCAGCTCGAAGCGCCTGCCGTGGCGCAGCGACGGAATTTTGGCGCGTGCCGCCGCGGCTTCGGCCGGGTCGATCTCGGCCATGACCAAGCCGGGTTCGGTGCCGCCTTCGGCGAGCACCCGCCCCCACGGATCGACGATCAACGAATGGCCGTAAGTCTCGCGGCCGTTCTCATGCTTGCCGCCCTGCGCAGCGGCGAACACGAATGAGCCGTTCTCGATGGCGCGGGCGCGGATGAGCACGTGCCAGTGCGCTTCGCCGGTCTGCCGCGTGAATGCCGACGGAATGGCGAGGAACGAAGCGCCGGCCTCGGCCAGCGCCCGGTAGAGCGCCGGGAAGCGCAGGTCGTAACAGACCGTGAGCCCGAGCCGGCCCCACGGCAGATCGGCGACCACGGCGAGCTCGCCCGGCCGATAGGTATTGGATTCGCGATAGCTCTCGCCGCCGGCGAGATCGACGTCGAACATATGGATCTTGTCATAGCGCGCGACGACCTCGCCGCTGCGGTCGATCAGAAACGAGCGGTTCACCGCCTTTTCGGACGAAGCTTGGATCGCGAGCGAGCCGAGATGAATGATGATGCCGAGCTTGCGGGCAACCTCGCGCATGGTCGCCAGCGTCGGATCGCTCTCGTCGGCGACGATATTGGCGAACAGGCGTTCGCGCTTGACCTCCATGATGTTGGTCATTTCCGGCGTCTGCACGTAATCGGCGCCGGCCGCTTTGGCTTCACCGACCGCAGCCAAGACGGTGTCGAGATTGGCGCGCGGGTTGACGCCGGTGCGCATGGCGATCAGCGCGACCTTGAACGTGCTCGGCTCGCTCATGCCGGCGCCTCCTTGGCCTCGGCGAGGAGCGCGTCGAGCTTGCCGGCATCTTCCAGCGCATAAAGGTCGTCGCAGCCGCCGACATGGGTGGCGCCGACGAATATCTGCGGGAATGTGCTGCGGCCGCCGGCGCGCTCGATCATCTGCCGGCGGATCTGCCGATCCCGACTGGCATCGATCTCATGGAAAGCCACGCCCTTGCTGGACAACAGCTCTTTGGCGTCCAGGCAGAACGGACAATAGGGAATCGTGTAGATGTCGACGGCCATGATTCGGTCAATATAGGCGCTGGCTGAAGCCTTCCCTATAGGGCTGTTCGCGCTGGATCGGCAACCCGGGCGAACACCAGCACGTCCACATTGGCCGCCCCGGCGCGATTGAGCGCGCGGGCGCAGCCGTCGACCGTCGCGCCGGACGTCAGCACGTCGTCGATCAGGACGAGGCGACGGCCGGCGACCGCGGCCTTCTCCGGCACTTTAAACGCGCCCTGAATATTACTGGCACGCTCGGTGCGGCTCAGCCCAACCTGCTGGACCGTGGCCTTGACGCGCTTGAGCGCGCCGGCGGCGATCGGCACGCCGGTTTCGGCCGATACCGCCGCGGCCAGCATGGCCGATTGGTTAAAACGGCGGGCCCATTGGCGCCGCCAGTGCAGCGGCACCGGCACGAGCGCGTCGGCCTCCGCCAGTAGCTCGCGGCCGGCATGCCCGACCCAACGCCCCATCATGGGCGCCAGATCGAGCCGGTCGCTATATTTGAGCGCGTGCACGAGCGCGCGCGAAATCTCGTCGAAGCGCACCGCGGCGCGCGCGCGGTTGTAGGCGGGCGGAGCGGCGATCGCCTCCATCGACAGCACGCCCGGCCCCGGATCGTACTGGAATGGGATGCCGAGCCGCTCGCAATACGGCCGCGTGATGAAAGACAGCTTCGACCAGCAGGCCGGACAAAGGCCGCTGCCCTCGACCGGCTCGCGGCAAACCGCGCACAGCGGCGGCAGCGCCACATCGAGCGCGGCGCGGCAAAACCCTCGCGCCGCTTCGACTAGGCGCCGTGCGTGATGAGAAACAATAAAGGCCGCCGACACCGCCATGGCGCGCAACGATGATGATGCGTTTCTGGTAGACTATACGGAATAGTCCACCATGCCGCAAAGCCCGCTCATTTTTGACCGCACACTGATGCGCAAGCGCCGCGGCCGCGCCCGCGCCCTCGGCGCGGCCACGTTCTTGGTCGATCGCGCCGCCGATGATTTGGCCGGCCGGCTCGGCGCGGTGCTGCGCCGATTCGACGTCGCGGTCGATCTCGGCACCCACACTGACGCGGCGCGTACGGCGCTGGCGCGGCTCGGCTCGGTCGCCACGATCATTGCGGCTCGCTCGATCGATGAGCCCGCATCGTCCGCAACCGCGAATATGAAAGTCGTCGTCGCCGACGAAGAAGCTTTGCCGTTTCGCGACGGCTCGCTCGATCTCGTCGTCTCGGTCCTGGCGCTGCAATTCGTCAACGATCTGCCCGGCACGCTGATCCAAATCCGCCGCGCGCTCAAGCCGGACGGGCTGTTCATGGCGGCCCTGATCGGCGGCGAGACGCTGACCGAGCTGCGCCAAGCATTTGCGGCGGCGGAAAGCGAGATCGAGGGCGGCGCCTCGCCGCGCGTCGCGCCGTTTGCCGACCTGCGCGAGCTCGGCGCACTGTTGCAGCGTGCCGGCTTCGCGTTGCCGGTCACCGATGTCGATCGGGTTTGCGTGCGTTACGAGTCGGCATTCGCGCTGATGCACGATCTGCGCCGCATGGCGGCCACCAACGCGCTGATCGAGCGCCGCCGCGCGCCGCTGCGCCGCGCCACATTGCTGCGCATGGCCGAGATTTACGGCGAACGCTTCGCCGATCCGGACCGCCGGCTGCGCGCTACGTTCGAGATCGTCTGGTTGTCCGGCTGGGCGCCGCATCCGAGCCAGCAGCAGCCGCTGCGGCCCGGCTCGGCCCAGGCGCGCCTCGCCGATGCGCTCGGCACGCGCGAGATATCGGCGGGTGACAAGGCGGGACGGTAATTATGCCGAACTGCGAATAGCGTTCAGTTTACTTCATCGCCGTGGCGACGCCGGTGTAGAGACCATGCACGGTCGAGCCGAGACTCACGATCGTGGTGGCGATCGCCACCGCGATGCCCGAAGCGATCATCGCGTACTCGATGGCTGTTGCGCCGCTGTCGTCATGCAGGAAACGGCCGAGGTTGCTGATCGTCTTGGGTGCACGCTTGAACATGGGGGGGACGCTTTCTGGCTTTTCCGGTTTTCGATCACAACAGCGTTGCAAGATGCGGGATCAAGGGTTCGTCGGCAGGCGGCATCGGATAATTGCGCAAATCGTTCGGCCGCACCCATTTGAGCGTCTGCTTTTCCCGCGCCTCGACGAACCCTTCCCAACGCCGGCAAACATAGAGCGGCATGAGCAGGTGGAAGTCGGGATAAGCATGACTCGCGAAGGTCAGCGGCGCGAGGCACTCCTCCTTGACGACGATTCCGAGTTCCTCCCTCAGCTCGCGGATGAGGCTCTGCTCCGGCCGCTCGCCCGCCTCGACCTTGCCGCCGGGGAACTCCCACAGCCCCGCCATCACCTTGCCCTGCGGGCGCTGCGCGATCAGCACGCGACCGTCGGTATCGATGAGGGCGCAGGCGGCGACAAGAACCAGCTTCACGCTCACGACCGTCCTCAAGCTAAACAATCGGTGGTAAAGGCAGCTTCAATCCGATCGAATAATGCGCCGGAATCGCCGCAACGGTTAATACAGGCTTACTGCCGAAGTGTAGCGCCGTACAGCGGATGAAGGCTGTTGGCGTGCGCTCAAGCGCAGCTTCACGCACTGCCCTTGGCCACTAACTCCAACACCGCGTCGGCGACCACCTGCGGCGCTTCCTGCGGCGGGTTGTGGCCGATTCGCGGCAAGACGCGGCGCGTGAACGGTCCGATGAAGAAGCGGTGGTGGTGCTCGGAGGCGGCGGGCGACTGGATGCCGTCGACCTCGCCTTGCAGCGCAACGGTCGGTACGGCGATTTTAGGCTGGCCGGTGAGTTTTTGCTCGATGCCTTCCAGCGCCGGATCGCCGGGCGCATAGCCGAAACGGTGGCGATACGACTGGATCGTCACGTCGACGAAATCCGGGTTGTCGAACGACGCCGCGCTGCGCGCGTAGGTGGCGTCGTCGAACGCCCAATGCGGCGACCAGATCTGCCAGATGTAACGGCACAGCGCGCCGCGGTTTTGCGTCAGCCCGGCGCGGCCGCGCTCGGTGTGAAAATAATACTGATACCAGAAGCGATGCTCCTGCTCGGGTGAAACCGGCTTCACCGACGCAGCGATGTTCTGAATGTTGTAGCCGTTGCCCGTGACGAGGCCGATCACGCGCTCGGGCCACAGTGCGGCGACGATGCAGGCAGCGCGGCCGCCCCAATCGTAACCTGCCAGCACGGCGCGTCCGATTCCGAGCGCGTCCATCAGCTCGCGCAAATCGTTGCCGAGCGCCGCCTGCTGGCCGGAGCGGGGCGTATCGGCGGAGAGAAATCGCGTGGCGCCGAATCCGCGCAAGTACGGCACGATGACCCGGCAGCCGGCCGCCGCGAGCAGCGGAACGACCTCGTCGTAGCAGCGCGGATCATACGGCCAGCCGTGCAGCAGAACGACCGGCGTGCCGTTCGCGCCGCCGCTTTGCTCAAACGCAACCTCAAGCGTCGAGGTGCGGATAGTTTCGCAGGCGGCGGAGTTTCCGGCACCAGATGCGGCCATTGTGGCAAGCCCGATCCAAGCACGCGGAGCCGCCGTTACTCCGCTTTGATGCCGGCGTCGCGGATAACCTTACCCCACTTGTCCGTCTCAGCCGCGATAAGCTTGCCGAAATCGGCCGGCGAGCCGGTCAGCAACATGCCGCCCATGTCGGCAATCCGGGTTTTGATCGTGGCATCCGCCAGTCCGGCATTGGTTGCCTGGTTGAGCGTTTCGACAATCGGCTCCGGCGTTTTTCGCGGCGCGGCGATGCCAAACCATGAGCTTGCTTCGTAGCCCGGAATAAAGTCGCTGGCGCTCGGCACATCGGGCAAGGCCTCCGAGCGTTGGACCGTGGTGACCGCCAGCGGCCGCAGCCGATTGGCGCGGATGTGCCCGATCGAGGCCGTCATGGTGGCAAAACCGACCTGTACTTGCCCGGCGATGAGATCGGCCATCGCCGGACCATCACCGCGATACGGCACATGTTGAATGTTCACGCCGGTCATCACGTTGAACAGTTGGCCGGCGAGATGGCTCGCAGTCCCGATGCCGGCCGAGGCAAAGCTGAGCTTCCTCGAATTGTCTTTGGCGTAGGCAATCAATTCCGGAACAGTCTGCACCGGAAGCGACGGATGGACCTCGACGACGTTCGGTACGCGCACCACACCGGCGACCGGTGCCGTGTCGCGGATGAAGTCGAAGTTCAGATGGGGGTAGAGCGCCGCATTGGCCGCGACCGCCGGCGGGACCATGAGCAGCGTGTAGCCGTCGGGCGCCGCGTTGATCATCGTTTCCGCACCGACGTTGCCGCCGGCACCCGGCCGGTTTTCGATGACGAATTGCTGGCCGAGCCGCTGCGACAACCATTGGCCGATCAGGCGACCCAGGATGTCGCTCGTGCTGCCCGCCGCGAATCCGACGACGATCCGCACTGGATGCGCCGGATAGGCTTGCGCCCACGCGCTGTGCGAGGCGACCGGCAGCGCGGCGGCGGCGGTTCCGAGACGGAGCATGTGCCTGCGAGATAATTTCGTCATTTTCTCCCCCCGAGCCGTACCTTTGCGATTCCGTGGGCGCGATATTACAGCATGCACGCATGGCCCGATGCCAGGTAGACGGGCTCACCACGCGCTTGGTGGCACGCTCGGAGCAAAATGGCCGCAGGCGCTCGCTTCCCGCCGAAGCCAGCCGTCGATGACTGGCTCCTGGGCGACAGCGAATTGCCGATCGCGCGCGCTAAGCCGGGCTAGCGGGCCGACTGGAATAGCGGGGCGCGACGGAGCTGCTCGGACTGAACCATGCCCGGCAAGAAACTGAAATCAGTCGAAACCTTCGATTTGCGGAACGTTGCCACGTGGTGGCAGGAGACGCACGACCCGGTACCGAACCCGTCGTTGGGGTCGTAAGCGTTCTGCATGTAGGTCTCCACGACGGTGTTTGACAACAGATTCGGCGCCGCATCCAACGGCAGCTTCATTTGAGTTTCATAGGTGGTGCCCCACTGCGTGCTGACGAGCATGTAATGCGAGAACACCGACCCGACCTTTGCCAAAGCGTCTTGCCATTGCCTGTTGAGCTCTGCCGTCGTCTCGTAAATCTTCCAGCATCGCGCAACCTGCGTGCCAATTGCTTTTCCGCCGACCTGCTTCAGATAGTTGGCTGCAAAGGGTTGTTGTCGAGACCAGTAAAATTTACCGCCTGGCGACGCCTTGGGCGGTTGGTTGACGGCGAGAGGCGGAATGAGTTGCCGAAGGGTCTTGGTGAAATATGAATATTCAGGCGCCGACGCATCCGGCGGCAATGGCGGACAAGATTGGAGGTCGGGATTGCTCTTGACCGTACCGAGTTTGCATTCAGTCGGCTTCGTGACATCGCATGGCGCTGCGGCCAAAGGCGCGTTGTCGACATGTTCGAATGTCGTCCAGAACCAGCTGGGCAGCAGGTTGTTTCCCAGGGGGGCGTTCTTCTGGATGATGTGCATTGCGACCAGACCGAGGTCGACCTGAGCGCAAAGCTTACCGGCCGGCTTGACGAGATCGGGGGCGACGGCGAGCAGCGCATGGATCACATAAAACCGCTTAGCGTCGTCTGGATGATTTTTGAGATCGAGAACACGCCACGCTGCTTTTATTTCGATGGCACCCGTGGATTTTGTAGTCGTGAAGTCAGGGAAATTGACTTTCTGAGCTGGCGAAGCGGCCAAGAACGCCTTTTGACCGGCGGCAGTGGTCAGGTTCCATTGTTTGTTGCCGCCGGGCGCTTGAAGATAGCCAATCTCGATCGTGTTGAGGCGCCTTTCGTAAATCGTCCAATTGCCGTCTATGTCGATAAGCGGGTCGCCAGTCGCCGCCTGGATGATTTCCTCATGCTGAGCGACCTCTTTGCCCTGGCCATTGGAAGCGAAAGAAAAAACCGGCTCGTCATCGATGCGTGCGGCCTTACAATCGGCCTGCACCGACGAGCCTTTGAAAACGTCCGCCGGGCGTGCCCACGTTTGCCAAACGCGCGCAGCGCCGGACTGCAGGCCTTGCTCGGGCGCTGCGCTCTCGCTTTTAGCGGCCCAGTTCAAGGCCACGAAAGTTTGCCACGAGAGATTGTCGAATGGCGTCTGGACATCCCCCGCCGGGGACTGGGGGTGCCTATTGACCAGGCCCTGGTACCCGACGCCGTTTTTTAGGGCCTGATCGTCGCCGATATTGCCTGGGATAATCGGACAGAATGTTGAGACCTTCGGGTCGGCGCAAAATTGCGGCGTAGGTGTATAGGGGTTCTGAGCTGAGCCGGTGGATCCGAATGCGATCAGGAGAAGAAGAGGCGAAAGAAAGAAAAGAACGCGAATGCATCGCTGCATGGTATTCCCCCATAGCACTCAGCTGCCCAGCATCATTTCCAGGGAAGAAACCGCTACGATCTTACGTTGAGGAGGTCAAGTACTCGTGTAAAGCAAGTGCTGTATTTCTTGAAAAATTCACCTTGGGCAAAGGGCGAGTCTGGGCTCATGCTCTGGATGCCGATCGACGCGTCCGCTCTTGCGGCGAAACTGCCCCTCGGCATTACAAAATTCCGCGGCGCGGAGAGCAAAGAGCACCTACGACCGGTAGTCTCCGTTGATCGCCACATACTCTTTGGTGAGATCGCAGGTCAGCACGCGGTCGCGGCCCTTGCCGAGGCCGAGCGCGACTTTCAGCGTGATCTCCGGCTTCTTCATCGCCGCCGAAACGGCCGCCTCGTCATAGCCCGGATCGCGCTCGCCCTTGTGGGCGACGCGCATGCCGTTGAACCAGATCGACAGCCGGTCGCGGTCGGCGGGCTCGCCGGCTTTGCCGACCGCCATGACGACGCGCCCCCAATTGGCGTCCTCGCCGGCGATCGCCGTCTTGACCAAGGGCGAATTGGCGATCGACAGCGCGATGCGCCGCGCCGAACGTTTGGATCTCGCGCCTTCGACCACGATTTCGACCAGCTTGCGGGCGCCTTCGCCGTCACGCGCCACCTGTTCGGCAAGATCGGCGAGCACCGCTTCAAAACCCTTGCGAAAGGCGGACAGACGCGGATCGTTGGCACGCGTTATTTTTTCGACGCCGTGCCGCGCGGCAGCGCCGGTCGCAAAGACGAGCAGCGTATCCGAAGTCGAGGTGTCGCCGTCGATCGTCACCGCATTGAACGTGTCCTCGACGCCGTCGCGCAATAGGCTGCGCAGCACGGGCGGCGCGATTGGCGCGTCGGTGAACACGAAGGCGAGCATCGTGCCCATGTCGGGCGCGATCATACCGGCGCCCTTGGCGATGCCGCAGATGGTCACCGCACTCGAGCCGAACCGCACCATGGCGGCGGCGCCCTTGGGAAACGTGTCGGTGGTCATGATCGCCTTGGCGGCGGCTTCCCAGCCGCCGGGCGCAGCGTCCGCGGCGAGCCGCTCCATCACGTCGCCGAATTTGCTGGCGTCGAGCGGCTCGCCGATCACCCCGGTCGAAGCCAAAAATACCTTGTCGGGCTTGCAATCGACCGCGGTGGCGGCGATGTCGGCGGTCATTGCGGTCGCGGCTTTGCCCGACTTGCCGGTAAACGCATTGGCATTGCCGGAATTGACCACCAGCGCGCTGGCAGTACCGCCCTTGATGCGGGCGCGGCACCAGTCGACCGGCGCTGACGGACATTGCGAGCGCGTGAACACGCCGGCCACTGCCGTACCGGGATCCAACGTTGCAAGCAGCACATCGGTACGTCCGGCATAGCGGATACCCGCTGCCGCGGTCGCAAGCAGCACGCCGGCGACCGGCGGCATTTCGGGAAACGATGCGGGCGCGAGAGGCGAGATAGCGGGCGGCATGTCGTTGTCATTCCGGGGCGCCGCGAAGCGGCGAACCCGGAATCCATAACCACGATCGATTGAGGTCGGTCTCGACCGACTGTGGTATGGATTGGGGCTCTCGCTTCGCTCGGCGGAATGACAACAGAGCTTTTTGGCGCTCCCCGCAAGAGGGCGGCTTTACTTCTTCACCGGCGCGGCGGGATTGAGCATGGGGTTCGGCGCCGCCGGCTGGTCGAGTCGTTCGATCTTGGCGCTCTTGCGCAGGTTGTCGACCAGCTCGGCCTGCGCACGGTGCGTCACGAAATTCTCGATCTGGCCCTTGACCTGATCGAAAGTCGGCGTCGGCTTGATGCGCTTGTCTTCGACCTTGATGATGTGCCAGCCGAACTGGGTGTGTACCGGATCGGAAATCTGGCCCTTGTCGAGCTTGAACGCGGCCTCGGCAAATTCCGGCACCATCTGGTCCTTGGTGAAATAGCCGAGATCGCCGCCGTTGGCGGCGCCGGGATCCTTGGATTTTTCCTTAGCGATTGCGGCAAAGTCGGCGCCGCCTTTCAGCTGTGCCTCGATCGCCTTGGCCTCGTCTTCGCTCGCGACGAGGATGTGGCGCGCGTGCACCTCCTCCTCGCTAGTCATCTTCTTGACCGCCTCGTCGTATACCTTGTGCATGGCGTCGTCGGTCAGCGCCGCTTTGCCGGCATTGCGCAACAGCGCTTCCATCAGCACCTTGTTACGCTCGAACGCGACCTGGTGCTGCACCTCTGGTTTGTCGCCCAGCCGCTGCTGCTCGGCGGCTTGCGCCAAGACGATGACGTCGGCGAGGTAGGTGATGAGGTATTCGCGCTTCTGTTCCGGCGTCATCTGCGCCGGTACGTTGCCGCCGATTTCCTCGTCGGCGAAGGCCAGATCGCTCTGCCGGATATCGACGCCGTTGGCGCGGGCGATCACCGGGTCGGAATCCTGTGCCCGCAGCGTCGCTGCCGGAGCTACCAGCGCGGCGGCCAGCGCCAGCGCGCCAAGCGGACGGACGAGGAGAGAATAACGTGAGGTCATGGGGTCTTCCTTGTGTCACGGGCGCATTGCCCGGGTCGGCCTTGCGGGTGCACGAGGTACCGAACCGCTGCCGTGTCCGCGGCGGCAGCCCGTCGGGCTACCGCTCATTTACGTCTGCCATATGCGCAGGCGGCTGTCGGGCGCGGACACTCGCCGAATTGGGGCCTATTGGCAATCGGAGAATGACGGACCGCCTTAACGAGCGCGTGAATTTGCGGTCGCATTGACAAGAAAACCACCCCCTCCTATCTGTCGCCGAGAGTCTAGGCGGCCATTGCCTCGCATGTCACCGTTTGCATTGTCGCCTCGCAGAAACCCTGATAGCGCCGCATTTTCCGCAACTTGGCCATTGCACCAGCGCGACGAGGAAAAGCCATGGGCGCCGGGCCGCGAACCATATTGGATAGAAGCGGCGTTGCGGCACGGCCCGAACCAAGCGGAAGGATAATGTTGCAATGATCGGCGCGGTCGCCCGCAAGCTGTTCGGTTCCGCCAATGACCGGCGGATCCGCTCCTATCGATCTCGAGTCGACACGATCAATGCCCTCGAAAAGGAGCTGGAGGCGCTCTCCGACGAGGCATTGCGCGCCCGCACCGAGGACTTCAGGCGCGAAGTCGCCGAGGGCAAGAGCCTCGACGACATCCTGGTGCCGGCCTTCGCCACCGTGCGCGAGGCCTCCAAGCGCACGCTCGGCCAGCGCCATTTCGACGTGCAGCTGGTCGGCGGCATGGTGCTGCACGAGGGCCGGATCGCCGAGATGAAGACCGGCGAAGGCAAGACCCTGGTCGCCACGCTCCCGGTCTATCTCAATGCGCTCGCCGGCCGCGGCGTCCACGTCGTCACCGTCAACGACTATCTGGCCAAGCGCGACGCCGAATGGATGGGCCAGATCTACAAATTCCTCGGGCTTTCGGTCGGCGTCATCGTCCACGGGCTCGACGACGAGCAGCGCAAGCAGCAGTACGACTGCGACGTCACCTACGGCACCAACAACGAGCTCGGCTTCGACTATCTGCGCGACAACATGAAATACCGGCTCGAGGACATGGTGCAGCGCGGCCATGTCTACGCCATCGTCGACGAGGTCGACTCGATCCTGGTCGACGAGGCGCGCACGCCGCTGATCATTTCCGGTCCGCTCGACGACCGCTCCGAGTTCTACAACACCATCGACGCCTTCATTCCGCGGCTCGACAAGACCGACTACGAGGTCGACGAGAAGCAGCGCACCGTCAATCTCACCGAGATCGGCATGGAGCGCATGGAGCAGTGGCTGCGCGACGCCGGCCAGCTCAAGTCCGATTCGCTCTACGACGTCGAAAACGTCTCGGTCGTCCATCACGTCAATCAGGCGCTGCGCGCCCACAAGCTGTTCGCCCGCGACAAGGACTACATCGTGCGCAACGGCGAGGTCGTCATCATCGACGAGTTCACCGGCCGCATGATGCCGGGCCGGCGCTATTCGGAAGGCCTGCACCAGGCGCTCGAGGCCAAGGAGCATCAGCCGATTCAGCCGGAAAACCAGACGCTGGCCTCGATCACGTTCCAGAACTACTTCCGCATGTACGAAAAGCTCGCCGGCATGACCGGAACGGCCTTGACCGAGGCCGACGAGTTCATGGACATCTACAATCTCGAAGTTCTGGAGATCCCCACCAATATGCCGATGATCCGCCTCGACGACGATGACGAGGTGTATCGGACCACCAAAGAAAAATACCGGGCCATTCTGGGGTTGATCGAGGACTGCAAGACGCGCGGCCAGCCGGTGCTGGTCGGCACCACCTCGATCGAGAAATCCGAGCAGCTCGCCGAACTGTTGCGCCAGCATGGCTGGGAGCAGCACGACTTTTCCGATCCCAACGCCTTTGCGGCGCTCTATTCGGGCGATGAAGGCGCGTCGAAGGCCAAGGTGTTCGCCATCCTCAATGCCCGCTATCACGAGCAGGAGGCCTACATCGTCGCGCAGGCCGGCGTGCCGGGCGCCATCACCATCGCCACCAACATGGCCGGCCGCGGCACCGACATTCAGCTCGGCGGCAACGCCGACATGCGCATCCGCCAGGAGCTGGCCGACATCGAGGACCAGCGCGAGCGCGAGAAATCGGACCGCGCCGCCGAGATCCGCTCCCAGGTCGCGCGTCTGAAAGAGAAGGCGCTCGGCGCCGGCGGGCTTTACGTGCTCGGCACCGAGCGGCACGAGAGCCGCCGCATCGACAATCAGCTGCGCGGCCGCTCCGGACGCCAGGGCGACCCCGGCCATTCCAAGTTCTTCCTGTCGCTCGAAGACGATCTGATGCGCATCTTCGGCACCGACAAGCTTGACGGCATGCTGCAAAAACTGGGGCTGAAGGAAGACGAGGCCATCATCCATCCCTGGATCAACAAGGCGCTGGAGAAGGCGCAGCAGAAGGTCGAGGCGCGCAACTTCGACATCCGCAAGAACATCCTCAAGTTCGACAACGTGATGAACGACCAGCGCAAGGTCATCTTCGACCAGCGCGTCGAGTGGATGAACGACGAGGCGGTGGCCGAAGTCGTATCCGACATGCGCCATACCGCGATCGACGATCTGGTCGCCAAGCACGTGCCGGAAAACGCCTATCCGGAGCAGTGGGACACCCCGGGCCTGCGCGAGGAGCTCAAGCGCGTGCTCGGCATCGACCTGCCGGTCGACGAATGGGCCAAGGAAGAAGGCATCGCCGACGAGGAGATCTTCACCCGCGTCGAGCGCCGCGCCGACGAGCACATGGCGGCGAAGGCGGCCCAGTGGGGCCCCGACGTCATGCGCTATATCGAAAAATCGATCCTCTTACAGACGCTCGACCACCTGTGGCGGGAGCATCTGGTGATGCTCGAGCATCTGCGCCAGGTCATCGGGCTGCGCGGCTACGGCCAGCGCGATCCGCTCAACGAGTACAAGTCGGAGGCGTTTAACCTGTTCGAAGCGATGAGCCAGAACCTGCGCGAAGCGGTCACCGCCCAGCTCATGCGGGTCGAGGTCATGCCGGCGCCGCCGCCCGAAGAGCAGCAAGCGACGATGCTGCCGCCGATGGAGGCCCACAAGGCCGATCCGCTCACCGGCGAGGACGAGATGGCGCTGGCAACCGCCGGCGGCGAAACGCTCGCCCGCCATGGCATCGGCCGCGGCAGCGCTGCCGCGGCCAGCTTGGCGCCAGCAGCGGCACGCAATCCAAAAGACCCGACGAGCTGGGGCAAGGTCGGCCGCAACGAGCCGTGCCCATGCGGCTCAGGCAAGAAATTCAAGCACTGCCACGGCCGATACGCGTGACAGGAATCAGTAATCGGTAAAGTAATCGGTAATCAGTGATCAGAAAGCGCAGCGCAATCTGATTACTGACTTCTGATCACTGACTACTGACCCCCCCAGCGGTTGTTGAAGCTGCCGGCCGGCACGACCGGCTGGGCGCCGCTGATCAGAGCACCGCTGGGCGGCGGCGGCGCGAAAGCGGCCGCCTGCTGCTGCGGCGCCGGTTTGGCACCCTGCGCTACCTGCGGCTCAGGCTTGGACGGTTCGGCGTTGCCCGGTTCCTTGGCTTTCGGCCGCAAACCCGCCGCCACAGCCGGCTTGTCGCGAACCGCGAGCTGAGGTTTTGGCCGCACTGCACCGGCGTAGCCGGTCTGCGCCGGAGCAGCCGACACCGGCTGCTGCTCCGCATTCGATCCCGACGCGAACAGGCTGCCGACGAAATTGCGGAAGCCGCTGGCGGCCTGGGCCGGAGCCTGCGCGATCGCGGCGGTCGTCTCGCTCTCCGAACCGCGTGGCGGCGAGATCGCCGGCGGCAGCCGTCCCGGCTGCTGCGGCGGCACGTGCACGTGGCCTTCGTTGTCGTAGGTGTAGACCGGATTTTCGAGCTTGGCGACGAAGGCGCGATTCATGCCGCCATCGGTGCCGGTTTCGAGCGGCGCCACCGGCACGTTGGCGTTGACCAGTTGGGCGAACACGGTCTCGTCGTGGCGCTGCCGCTCCTGGGCGGCTTCGGCGATTGTCGGGTCGGTCTCGTATTGCGGACAGCGGCCGGCCGGCGTGAAGTTCAACGCTTTGCTCGAATTCCCCGGTGCTGCCGCGTCGAACACATAGCGGCGCTCGCAAACGTCGACCTTCGGCTCGAGATGCGACACCTCGAAATGGTCGTAGCCTTCCTTGATCATCTTCCAGAAGGCCAGGTTCGGATTGTTGCGGTGGCGCGCCAGGTTCGCCGGCGTCATGCGGAACGGATAGGCCTGCAGCTGAAACTCTTTTTGCCCGCCGAGAAACGCTTCACGCGCCAGCGAATAGATCTCGCCGATCTGCTCGTCGGTCATAGCGTAGCAACCGCGCGACGAGCAGTCGCCGTGGATCATCAGGAACGCGCCGTGCCGGTTATTGGCGCGATCGTAGGCGTTGGGGAAACCGGTATTGATGGCGAGGTAGTAGTTGGAATTCGGATTCATCAGGCCGGGCGTGATCGCATAAAAGCCTTCGGGCGCCTGACGGTCGCCCTCCCTGATCTTCGGCCCGATGTCGCCCGACCAGCGGCAGATCGGATAGACTTTGAGGAGCGCATAGCGGCCGCTGTTGTCCTGCTTCCAGACTTCGAGCTCCGACTCCTCCTTGAAGATACGGACGAGGATCGGCGACTCCTTGGGCATGTTCTTGGCCTGGAGCTGCGCCAGCATTTGCGGCGACAATTCCTTCATCGCCCGCGACGGCATCTCGTAGCCCTCGTCGGCAAGACAGCCGCCGAGCGCCAACGCGCCGGCCAGAACCGCCAACGTCATGCACGCGCGCCAACGCGACGCGCGAAGGGTGCGGGCGCGGTTCAATGCAGGACTCCCCGACGGATGGACCATCCCCATGCCATCACCGCCCATGGTTACCCCTAAGGGGTGGCTTTCGCAAGACAGAGCGGCGCCGCGCAGCGTGGCTCTATGGGTAATAACGAACGGTAAACTTTCGCCAAATTTGCCGGGCGAATTCAACGCTCTAGCAACGCGCCCGGCAGGCGTTCAGGGGACGGCGCGCGCGGCAGTGGATCGATCCCGGCAAAATCGTGGCGTAAGCGTGGCGACGCAGCCGAAAGTCAGGACAGCGTGCGCCCGATGGCGGTGAATTTCTCGCGGCGGAGCCGCATGATGGTGGCGCGGTCGAGCCCACGCAGATCGGCGAGCGCCGCAGCGATCGCCTCGCCGGTCGCCGCGATAGCGGCTGAGGGCTCGCGGTGCGCGCCGCCGACCGGCTCCGGCACGATGGTGTCGATGACGCCGAGCCGCGCCAGATCTTGCGCGGTGATCTTCATCGCCGCGGCGGCGTCCTGCGCCCGCGCCGTGTCGCGCCATAGGATCGAGGCGGCGCCTTCCGGCGAGATCACGCTGTAGATGGCGTGCTCGAGCATGATGACGCGGTTCGCAGTGGCAATCGCCACCGCGCCGCCGGAGCCGCCCTCGCCGATGATCGCTGCCACGTTGGGTACGCCGATTTCGAGGCAGGCTTCGGTCGAGCGGGCGATGGCCTCGGCTTGGCCGCGCTCCTCGGCGCCAATGCCCGGATAGGCGCCGGCGGTGTCGATCAGCGCGATGACCGGAATGTCGAAGCGATCGGCAAGCTGCATCAGGCGGACGGCCTTGCGGTAGCCCTCCGGCCGGGCCATGCCGAAATTGTGCTTGAGCCGGTTCTCGGTGTCGGATCCCTTCTCGTGGCCGATCACGCACACGCTCTCGCCCGCAAAACGGCCAAAGCCGCCGATGATCGCCGCGTCCTCGCCATGCTTGCGGTCGCCGGCGAGCGGCGTGAAATCGGCGATCAGTGCCGCGATATAGTCGAGACAATGCGGCCGCTGCGGGTGGCGCGCCACCTGGGTCTTCTGCCACGGCGTCAGCGCGCCGTAGAGGTCCTCGAGCGCCTGGGCGGCCTTGGCCTCGATACGGCCGATCTCCTCGCCTATGGCAATGGCGTCGCCCTCCTCCTGCAGGGCGCGCAGTTCCTCGATTTTGGCCTCCAATTCGGCCACCGGCTTTTCGAAGTCGAGATAAGAGCGCATCAGGCGAGAAATCTAAGACCTATCAAGTCCCGAGGACAGATGCCGGCTCCTGTCGCCGAACGTAGGATATCGTGGACTGCACTTGCCGCTGAAATTGCGTTTAGGCCGATTTTTATCTACCTCTGGTTGACCCTAACAACCAAAATCATTAATAATCGACTTCTGAAGATGATCTCATGCTCGGTTGCGGAGCCGCGAACCATGAGAGCGGCGCGCGCCGATCTTCCCGGCTTCAGAACTATGCGCGAGCACGAGGGCGTGTTGCCGGTGCCAGATACGACCTCGACCGCAGCAAGATTTCACGCCTGAGGAGCCGACCCATGTCGGTCAGTGACGATCAGGCACTATCGCGCCGGAAGGTTTTGGGCGGCAGCGCTTCGTTGGCGTTGGGCGCGACTCTTGCCGGCCTTGGTAGCGGCCAAGTCCGACCAGCGCACGCCCAGTCGCCGGCAGCGATCAGCAAACAAAGGGGGAGGTCCATGGATATCAACCGCCTGCCGCCAGGCGTCATCCCCGAGCACTACGATTTGTTCATCCGACCCGATCCGGGATTCTTTGACGTCTCCTCCGAACCGGTTCTCCGGTTCGAAGGTTCGGTTTCGATAAAGATCCTGGTGGACCAGCCGACCGCCGAAGTGACGCTGAACGCGGCAGAGCTGCAATTGCGCCACGCCATCCTGGACGGGGATGAGAGAGCGACGATCTCCCTCAACGAACGCGAGCAGACGGCCACGTTGGTGTTCGATCGCCCGATCGCCGTTGGTACGCATGCGCTGTCGATCGATTACAGCGGCAAGATCTATGAGGGCGCCCAAGGCCTGTTCGTCTCGCAATACAAGACCGCGCAAGACACTCGGCGCCTGCTCGTGACCCAGTTCGAGCCCGGTGATGCCCGACGCTTCATTCCTTGCTGGGACGAACCGGCCAGAAAGGCGACGTTCACGGTCGCAGTCGCGGCTCCCAAAGACATGTTGGCCGTCTCAAACATGCCCATCGAGGTAGTGTCCGAGCTCGACGAAGAACGTGTGTATGTCCGGTTCCAAAAGACCCCAGGGATGTCATCGTATCTTCTGTTCTTGGCCATCGGGGATTTGGAACGAGTGAGTATGCGCAGCGGGGCAACCGTCGTCTCTCTCGTGGCCAAGACGGGAAGCGCGCAAGACGGAAGGTTCGCGCTCGAAAGCGCGGTCAAACTGCTCGAATTCTACAACGAATATTTCGGTGTTCCCTTCCCGCTCCCCAAGCTCGACATGATCGCAGCGCCCGGAGCCGGCGGTTTCTCGGCGATGGAGAACTGGGGCGCGATCCTCTATTTCGAGGATCAGCTGCTCTTGAACCCGGAATGGTCGACCGAATCGAATCGCCAGCGAGTCTTCGTCGTCGTCGCCCACGAGATGGCACATCAATGGTTCGGGGACCTGGTGACGATGCATTGGTGGGACGATTTGTGGCTCAACGAAGGCTTCGCGTCGTGGATGGAGCGCAAGGCGACGGATCATTTCAACAAAGATTGGAATAACTGGCTTGACGCGGAATTCGAAACGCAGCGAGCGATGCGTCAGGACTCGATGAAAGCGACCCACCCGGTGGTCAAGCGAGTCCTGAAAGTCCAAGAGGCGGGTTTCGACGACATCACCTATCGCAAGGGCAGAGCGGTTATCCGGATGATCGAAAATTACATCGGCGAGGACGCGTTTCGCGAGGGCATCCGGGCCTACATGAAACGATACGCCCACCAAAACACGGTTACGGACAATCTCTGGGACGAATTGGAGGCAGCATCCAACAAGAAGATCAAGGAGCTGGCCGGCGACTTCATCAACCAGCCTGGGGTCCCGCTGATTGCGGTCGAGAGCGCTGCGGCCGACGGCTACAAAATCCGGCAGAAACGATTCGCGGTCGATGCCAATCCGAACGACACAGGCGAGTGGACGATCCCGGTCTACGCGCTTTCGGCGGGACAGGTGCAGAATGCTCCCGTGCTGGTGCAAAAAGGCGAGAGCAACGCCACGGCGATACCCGCGTCTCCGCCGAGAAAGCTCAACGCCGGCCAGACCGTGTATTACCGTGTCGACTACGGTAGCGCCTTCGCCGAGCTGTTAAATGAATTCGGGACGCTTAAGGCTCCGGACCAACTTGGGCTCCTGAACGATGCCTGGGCGTTGGGCGAAGCGGACGCGGCACCGATCGGCAACTATCTCGATCTGACGCTGAAGCTGACGACCGACACTGATCCTCTCGTCTGGCGTCAACTCGCCGATACGTTCGTCGCTATCGATTTGCTCTATGATTCCGCCGATCCGCGACGGAATTCGTGGCGAGCCTATGGCCGCAGGATGCTGAACCCGGCGCTGGCGGCGATAAAATGGGACAAGCAATCAGGCGAGCCGAACAACAAGAGCATCTTGCGCGAAAGCCTGATTACCGCTCTGGCTTATTTGGACGACAGCGGCGTCAAGAAGGAGGCCCGCAGCCGCTTCGACGATTATCGAGCCGGCAAGCCCCTGCCAGCGCTCATCAAGCGGCCGGTTTTCCAAGCCGTGTGCCTTGGCGCCGACACAGGTCTATACACACAGGTAAACGACCTCGCTAAGAAAGCGACGGACTCGTTCGCCCAGGACCAGATGTTCGTTGCTCTCGCCTTGGCCGGCGAGCCGCTGCTTGCTCAGGAATCGCTTAAAACTGCGCTCGGCAAGGATCCAGCGAAAACGACCGGGCCAAAGATGATCCAAAGCGTCGCCGTGCGCAATCCTGATCTGGCCTGGCAATTCGCCCTCATAAATCTTGAGACGATTAACAAGCTGCTGGATGCAGAGCAGAGAGGTAGATTCATACCAAGCCTCACGGCGACATCGCGTAGCCAGCAAGTGCTCAACGAACTGAAAGACATCAGAAAGAAAGACCCGGAAATCTCGCCCAGCTGGTTCGCAAAAAGCGTTGCAGAGCTGGAATTCCGGCTTGAGGTGGTGCAGCGACTTTTACCTAAAATCGACGATTGGCTCGCGAAACACCCGTAGGCCGGATCGGTGGCGCCGTGGAGCGTCATTTTCCGGGCATGTTTCTTTTATGCCGCCCATGGCTTGGACAGAGGCGGCGGCGCGCGTCATACGCCCCGCCCAGCCAGCCCATTCGCCTGCCGATCGACTCGCGACTGCATTGCTCTGCGGTTAGCGCCGTCATCAAGTGAGCCTGGGAGGCATCAATGGCCAAGAAACGAAAAGGCGCGGTGAAGGCAGCAAAAAGGAGCCAACTGCGGAGCAAAACGTCGTCCGGGGATTCCGCTGCCGAGATTATTGACGTTGCCGTGGTCGGAGCAGGCGTCTCGGGTCTCTATTCGGCATGGCGACTGGCATCGCTTGAAAACGATAACAAGCGACAGCGGATTTGCGTGTTCGAAATGGACAAGAGGGTTGGCGGCCGCCTGCTCTCCGTTGCTCCACCGAGTATTCCGAACACACACGTCGAACTCGGCGGCATGCGCTACACGTCCCTGCACACTCGGGTGGAAGGACTGTTGAAACATCTGGGTATTGCCACGCATCCGTTCACAGTGAGAGAGCCCCAGAACATCTGCTATGTCCGTGGCCGCAGGCTGCGCCACCAGGACCTCAAAACTCCGGCACTGATCCCGTATTCGCTGTTACCGGATGAGCAGACGGCGCAGTCGCTCGATGTCGGTTTCGTCGCGGTCGCTGCCGAGCGGGTCTTACGCACGATGCTGCAAAAAGACGTCGATCTTGCCAAAGTGGACTGGAAAAACGTGGCGCGGACGACGCAGTATGAGAGCCGCTGGCTGCGCAACCTTCCTCTTCATTATCTGCTGCAGCGCAATGTAAGCGACGAGGCGCTGCGCTTCGCCGACGATATCAGCGGCTACAACAGCATTCTCTATACCTGGAATGCTGCCGACGGGTTCCCCTGGAATCTGGACGACTTCGGCCGGGACGTCAGCTATTTCGGTATCTCAAGCGGCTACGCCAGCCTGCCTGTGAAAATTGCCCACCTGTTCGAAGAAGCCGGTGGACGGATACTGTTTGGGCACCGCTTGGAAAGCTTTGATGCCCGCCCGCACGGCGACTCGCATTTGATCGAAATGCAATTCGCGATCGACGGTGCAAATACGCGCACGATCAGAGCGCGAAATCTGATCCTGGCAATGCCACGGCGCTCGATCGAGCTGCTCGCCAAAAGCGGCGCAGTCCTCGAGGACACGCCGGCAAACCAGAGGATCTGGGACCTGATTCGTTCGGTGACGCCGATTCCCTTGTTCAAGCTCGCACTTTGCTATCGTTATCCGTGGTGGGAAACCATCGATCCGGTCGAGGTGGCAACTGACACGGGCGCGCAGAGGCGCAGGATCAGCAAGGGCCTGTCGATTACCGATCTCCCGCTACGGCAATGTTACTATTGGGCAACTGATGCAGAAACGCGCAACTCGGTCGTTTTGATCTACGACGACGGGCGCGACCTCGAATATTGGGCGGGTTTGCGGGAGCGTCTGCCGCATGGCGGCGATCACGTCCGGCACTATACTGCTGCCGAGCGGGGCCATGGGGAATGGAAAGATCACGAGGCGCCGGCTCTGATGGTGCTCGAAGTGCATCGTCAGCTGTTGGAGATGCATGGCGTCCAGCAACGCGGCGACATTCCTCTGCCTTATGCGGCGGCTTATCGCGATTGGGGCGAAGACCCATACGGCGGCGGGGCAAACTTCTGGCATCTGCATGTGGACAGCGAGCAAGTCGCGCGCGATATCCTGCGACCGAAGCCCGGAGTACCGGTATTCGTGTGCGGCGAGGCCTACTCACACCAGCAGGGATGGGTTGAAGGAGCGCTGCGGACGGCCGACGACATGTTGGTGAAATATTTCGGACTGGAATTGCCAGCGTGGCTTGACAATTAGATGCCGGCCCCGTTGCACGGCTCAGAGAGGCCGGTAGTGACCCCCGATTTCGTGTTCAAGCGCTCGGACGAGAGCTGCCGCCTGGCGTCGAAACCAATTGATGTCCGCACGGCGCGCAACACGAATTTCGCCTCAACAAAAACCGTGCGAACTCCATCAACCCTCAGCATCCCGCCAGTCCGCCAGAGGGTGCAGGTCGCGCACCAAGCTCTTCAGCCGCTCCTCCAGCACGTGGGTATAAATCTGCGTCGTCGAAATATCGGCGTGGCCGAGCAGCGTCTGCACCACACGCAGGTCGGCGCCGTTGTGCAGCAGGTGACTGGCGAAGGCATGGCGCAGCACGTGGGGGCTTAGGCTATCGGGCCGCAGGCCGGCGGCAGCGGCCAGCACCTTGAGCTCGCGCCCGAGATGCTGGCGCGTCAGATGGCCGCTCTCGCCGAACGACGGAAACAGCCATTTGGATGGCGCCGAGTGCGGCTCGCGTCCGGTTTCGGCGAGCAGCGCCAGGTAAGCCTGCATCGAGCGCTTGGCGGCGTCGTTGAGCGGCACCAGGCGTTCCTTGTTGCCCTTGCCGCGCACCACGATGACGCGCGCGTCGCGGCGCGCCGCCGACAGCGGCAATGCGACGAGCTCGGAGACTCGCAAACCCGTCGCGTACAGTGTCTCGAGCAGACAAGCGAGCCGCGCCGTGCGCAGCCGGCGCGGCAACGGCGCGTCAGGCGCGCATGTGGCGGCGGCACGCAACAGCCGGTCGACTTCGGCGATGGACAGCGTCTTGGGCAGCGGCCGTGTCCGCTTTGGACCTTCGAGCACGGCCGCCGGGTCGTCGCCGCGCTGCCCCTCGGCATAAAGGAATCGGTAAAGCTGCCGGATCGCCGACAGCCGCCGCGCCACCGTGGCGGCACTTAAGCCGCGGCGTGCCAGCTCGCCCAGGTAGCGCCGGAGGTGCTCGGTGCTCGCGTTCGCAACAGTGCGGCCGGCGCCGGCGAGATGCGATGCGAAATCGTCAAGGTCGCGGCGGTAGGCCGACAACGTGTTGCTCTGCGCGCCGCGCTCGGCCGCGAGCATGTCGAGGAAAAGCCCGATCAGCCGCTCGTCCGAACGGCGCGCCGCCCGCGCTTTGGTTTGAGCCGCGGGCCTCGTGGCCTGCGTGTCCATGGCGCCGCCCTCACTGGTTCTTGAAGAACTTGGTGGGCGAGACGAAAACGCTGATCTCACGCGGCTTGGGTTGCACGAAATTCGCTAACGAATAGAGACCGCCGTAAACGATGGCGCACAAAATCGCCAGAACGGTCAGTAGACGCAGCAGGCTTGGCATCGCAGTAAGCCCGGGTTCGTCCTATTGGTGCCGGCGCAGCGGACCGAGTACGATCATGTCCGCCCGGACCTGACAAGGGCTACGCAGCCTCGAGAGCCGGCCGACGGCGCGGCGGTCGGGGCCGCGGACGAGAGTGCAAATGACTGATATGGCGCTACAAAATGACGCCAATGCGGCTGTGTCGGCCGACGCGATCCGCACCGCGCTCGATCGCCGGTCGGTGGTCCTTGTCGGCATGATGGGGGTCGGCAAGTCCTCGATCGGACGGCGGTTGGCCGCCCGGTTCGGCATTCCATTCGTCGATGCCGATGCCGAGATCGAAAAAGCCGCCGGCATGAGCATTTCCGACATTTTCGCCCGCCACGGTGAGGCCGACTTTCGCAGTGGCGAGGCCCGGGTGATCGCGCGGCTGCTCGACGGCGGTCCGCAGGTTTTGGCCACCGGCGGCGGCGCTTTCATGAACGAGGCGACGCGGACGGCGATCAAGCACAAGGGCGTCTCCATCTGGCTCTCGGCGGAATTCGACGTGCTGATGCGGCGGATCGCCAAGCGCAAGAACGAGCGGCCGATGCTGCAAACCGAGGATCCGGCCAAGACGTTGCGCCAGCTCATCGCCGAGCGCGATCCGGTCTATGCGCTGGCCGACCTCACGGTGCAATCGCGCGAGGTGCCGCACGACGCGATCGTCGCCGAGATCGCAGCGGCGCTCGCCGCGTTCCTGAACGTCGTGGCCAATAGCCCGCGGAAGCACGGCGCATGAACGTTTTGACTGCCAGCGATCCGGTTACGGTCGACGTCAAGCTCGGTGTGCGCAGCTACGACATCGTGATCGGGCGCGACACCATCGCCGCGCTCGGCCAACGCATTGCGACGCTGCGGCCCGGCGCCAGCACGTTCATCATCACCGACGAGAACGTCGCACGCCACGTCCTGCCGGCTGCGACAGCGGCGCTGGATCGCGCCCGGATCAAGCACGGCTGCATCGTGGTGCCGCCCGGCGAAAGCTCCAAAAGCTTCGCCATTTTTGAGCAAGTCTGCGAAGCCATCATCGCGGCGCGCATCGAGCGCGGCGATCTCGTTGTTGCGCTCGGCGGCGGCGTGGTCGGCGATCTCGCCGGCTTCGCGGCGGCGGCGGTGCGTCGCGGATTGGATTACGTGCAGGTGCCGACCACGTTGTTGGCTCAAGTCGATTCCTCGGTCGGCGGCAAGACCGCGATCGATTCGCGCCATGGCAAAAATCTGATCGGCGCCTTCCACCAGCCGATCCTGGTCGTCGCCGACACCGCTTTGCTCGATACCCTGCCCGCGCGCGAATTCCGCGCCGGCTATGCCGAGGTTATCAAATACGGCCTGCTCGGCGATGCCGGCTTCTTTGCCTGGCTCGAAGCCAACTGGCGCGAGGTCTTCGCCGGCGGCGCCGCCCGCGACCACGCCATCGCGGTGAGCTGCCGCGCCAAGGCCGCCATCGTGGCGCGCGACGAGCGCGAGACCGGCGACCGCCAACTGCTCAATCTCGGCCACACCTTCGGCCACGCTCTCGAAGCGGCCTGCGGTTTTTCCGACCGGCTCCTGCACGGCGAAGCCATCGCCATCGGCATGGCGTTGGCGTTCGAGTTTTCGGCGGCGCGGCAGGGCCTTTTGCCGAAGGCCGAGGCCGCGCGCGTCGTTCGACATCTGGCGGCCGTGGGATTGCCCACGAAAATCAAGGATATTCCGGGCGTTGCCCCGTCCGTCGACCGCCTCATGGAACTCATCGCCCAGGACAAGAAAATCAAGCGGGGACAACTTACCTTTATTCTGGTGCGCGGCATCGGCGCGGCCTTCGTCGAAACCGGCGTCGATCAGGCCGAGGTTCGCGCGTTTTTGAGCGAGAAACTTGCCGAGCGATGACTTTGCGATGACCCTCCCGGATTGGCTCACCGTCCTTGCGATCGCGATCTGCCTGTTGCTGTCGGCGTTCTTCTCGGCAAGCGAGACGGCGCTGACCGCTTCGTCGCGTGCCGCCATGCTGCGGCTGGAGAAGCAAGGCCGCCGCGAGGCCGGCATCGTCAACCGCTTGTTGGCGACGCGCGAGCGCATGCTCGGCGCGGTCTTGCTCGTCAACAATCTGACCAACATTGCCGCCTCGACCTTGATGACCGGTCTCCTTCTGACGCTGTTCGGCAAAGCCGGCGTGCTCTACGCCACGCTGATCATGACGGTGCTGATTTTCGTGGTCTGCGAGGTGCTGCCGAAGACTGCCGCCTTCAATACGCCGGACCGCATGGCGCTCGCCGTGGCGCCGGCAATCGACCGTACGGTGCGCTGGTTTATGCCGATCCTGGTCGCGGTTGAATGGGTGGTGCGGATCATTCTGCGCGCGGTCGGCATGCCGGTCGGCAAGCTGCACTCGATCCTCTCGCCGCGCGAGGAGCTGCGCGGCGCCGTCGATCTGTTGCATCATTCCGGCGTGGTCGAAAAACTCGACCGCGACATGATGGGCGGCGTGCTCGACCTGCGCGAACTCACGGTTTCGGATGTCATGGTTCACCGCACCAAGATGGTGATGCTCGACGCCGACCAGACGCAGCGCGAGATCGTCGACGCGGCGCTCGCCGCCGCCGTGACGCGCTTGCCGCTGTGGCGCGGCTCGCCCGACAACATCGTCAGCGTGCTGCACACCAAGGACCTGTTGCGCGCGCTGCATGCCGCGCACGGCGACGCCAGCAAGATCGACATCGCGGGCCTGGCCAAGCCGCCATGGTTCGTGCCCGACATGACGCCGCTTTACGAGCAGCTCAAGGCGTTCCGCGCCCGCAAGACGCCTTTCGCGCTGGTGGTCGACGAGTACGGCGAGCTCGAAGGTTTGGTCACGCTCGAAGACATCGTCGAGGAGATCGTCGGCGACATCACCGACGAATACGACGTCGCCGTGCCCGGCGTGCGGATGCTGCCGGACGGCTCGGTCAACGTCGATGGCGCCGTTCCGGTGCGCGATCTCAACCGCGCGATGGATTGGAATATTCCGGACGACGAGGCCACCACCATTGCCGGCGTCGTCATCCACGAGACGCGCTCGATTCCGGAGCCAGGCCAGAGCTTCACTTTTTTCGGCTACCGCTTTCACGTCCTGCGCAAGAGCCGCAACCGCATCACAGCACTGCGCGTCACACCGCTCACCCGCAAGGTGACGGCGAAGGCGGGCTGATGCACAATGCCGGCACGCCAAATTCACGGGGAGAGTAAGCATCATGGCTAACGGCACCTACGAGACGGTCAAGATCGAGCGCGAGGACGGCGCCAATGCCGGCATCACCTGGGTGATCCTCAACCGCCCGGAAAAGCGCAATGCCATGAGCCCGCAGCTGCATTTCGACATGGCCGACGTGCTCAATGAGCTGGAAAGCGACGCGCGCACCAAGGTGCTGGTGCTGACCGGCGCCGGCGAAGCCTGGTGCGCGGGCCAGGACCTGAAACTCTATTTCCGCGAGCTCGACAACAAGCCGGCCGAGCGCGCCCGCGCCGCCTGGGCCAGCCATTACTGGCGCTGGCAAAAGCTTTTCACCTACGCCAAGCCGACCATCGCCATGGTCAACGGTTTCTGCTTTGGCGGCGGTTTTACTCAGCTCATCGCCTGCGACTTTGCCATCGCCGCCGAGGACGCCAAGTTCGGCCTCTCCGAAGTCAACTGGGGCATTTTGCCGGGCGGCTTTGTCTCCAAGGCCCTTACCGACGCGCTGTCGCTGCGCGACGCGGTCTGGCTGGCGATGACCGGCGAGACCTTCGATGGCAAAATGGCGGAGAAGATACGGCTGATTAACAAGGCCGTTCCGCGCGACAAGTTGCGCGAAGAAACATTGACCCTGGCGCACCGCTTGTTGAAGCTCAATCCCGAGGTTCTCAGGGCGACAAAAATTGCGGTGAAGAACGTGCGCTCGGTTCCGCACGAGCAGGCGGCTGACTATCTACAGGCCAAGAGCCAGGAAATGCGCTTCCAGGACAAGGAAGGCGGTCGCGCCAAGGGCATGAGCCAGTTCCTCGACGACAAGAGCTACCGTCCGGGTTTTGGGCCTTATGCGCGCACGACCTGACCCTGCTTCGGGGCGCGCCCATCGGAAAGCGAGACGATCATGAATATTCAGTCCAAGGCCGGAACGTTCGAGATCGGTCCGGCGCCGGCACCGATCGATGCCGGCGTCCGCATCGGCCATGTGCATCTGAAAGTCGCCGATCTGGAACGAGCGCTGGCGTTCTATTGCGGCGTGCTCGGCTTCGAGCTGACCCAGCGGCGGCAGGGCGCGGCCTTCATCTCGGCCGGCGGCTATCATCACCACATCGGACTCAACACCTGGGAAAGCCACGGCGGCTCGCCACCGCCGCTCGGCAGCACCGGGCTCTATCATCTCGCGATCCTCTATCCGACGCGGGCGAAGCTTGCCGACGCGCTGCGCCGGCTGATCGAGGCCAAGATCCCGCTGGAAGGCGCCTCCGACCACGGCGTCAGCGAAGCCCTCTATCTGCGCGATCCCGACGACAACGGCGTCGAACTCTACTGGGACCGGCCCAAGGAGCTTTGGCCGCGCACGCCCGACGGCAAGCTCGCCATGGTCACCGAGCGGCTCGACCTACGCGATTTGCTGAACGAGCTGGAAAGAGCGCAATCGTAAGCCGATAAGCGCCTACTGCAGCATACAGGGCCCGTTGCCCCAGCACGGATTGACGATCCGCACATAACAGGGGCTTTCGGCCCGTGCGCCGCACGCCTGTTCGCCGGCGGCTTTGGCTCTGCCGATGGCCTGCTCGGCGGCGATGGCGACGAGGGCGGCGGCGATGACGGTGAGAACGATCTTGCCGTAGCGGTCGCTCATGGGTCCCTCCCTTGCGCAGCAATAACTGCGGCGACGCGACTAGTCGCCTGTGCGCGCCGACTATGTCGGGACTTTGGCTGCGCGACCTACAGGCCTTCGTCCGGCGTGGCCGCATGGATGGCGAGCGCGTGCACGCCGCCGGCGAGCTCAGCCGCGAGCGCCGCATTGACCATGCGATGGCGCTCGACACGGCTCTTTCCACGGAACGCACTCGACACGATATAGACGCGGTAGTGAGTCTGGCCGCCTGGGCGGTGTCCGGCATGGCCTTCGTGCTGGTGCGATTCGTCCTCCACGCGCAGGCTCTCGGGGGCGAAAGCCTTGCGCAACTTTTCGGTGATCACATCCTGCGTTCTCATGGCGGCAGCGTTAGCCAGGGTGACTCGCAGGCGTCAACGGCCAAGACGCGGCCCAAGTCCGCGACGCGCGCATTTGCCGCCTGTCAAGTCTTGCGGTTGAGGCGAACGCCCGCATAATCGATGGCAATGACGACCAATTCACCGCTGTTCGACCGTATCCGCGTCAAGCCCGACCGCGACCGCCGCGTGCGCTCGGAATTGCCCGGCTGCCAGTGGCCGGGCTGCGGCGCGCCCGCGACCCACCGGGCGCCGAAGGGCCGCCTGCGCGCCAGCGAATATTGGCGGTTCTGCCTGGAGCACGTGCGCGAATACAATAATTCCTACAATTTCTTCGCCGGCATGAGCGACGACGCCGTCGCCCAATACCAGAAAGACGACATCACTGGCCATCGCCCGACCTGGAAGATGGGCTCGCTGGGTGGCCAACGCAGCCGCGCCGGGCGCGCCGGCTTCCGCACCGCCGGTTGGGCTGCCGAGGACCCGTTCGAGCTGTTCGGCGGAGGTCAAACCAGGCGTGCAAAGCCCGCCTCAGAGGGCCGCAAGATTCTCAATGCGCAGCGCCGCGCGCTCGAGACGCTCGGCCTTGAAGCCAATGCCTCGCGCACCGATATCAAGATGCGGTTCAAAATGCTGGTAAAACGGCATCATCCTGACGCCAATGGCGGGGATCGCGGTTCTGAGGACCGGCTGCGAGACATTATCGCGGCGTACAATTACCTGAAGTCCGCGGGCTTTTGCTGAGCGTCCCAGGACCCGAGTCGGGCTGCCGCCAAGGCGAGCCGCCAGCGGGGTCCAGTCGTCCCGGTCAGGGCGTCCTGTCGGTTTTTGCATCGGAAGCTCCCATGCAAAATCGCAAGGGAGAGAGGGGCTTCCACAGGCCGCAGGTGGCTTTCGCGGCGGCGACCGTTTCTGCTAGATGTACCGCGCAATCCGACCGCCGGCCGCCCGCACCCTACCCTGTCCTGCACGCGGCGGAAGTGAGGGGTAAGGGGGACGCGCCTCGGAGGTTGCCCGCGGTCACGGAGGAGCAATGACTCTCGCTACAGATACCCAATCCAGCCTGCCGGACATGAAAGTGTCGATCCGCCAGCTGTTCGGCATCGAGAGCGATCTCGAAGTGCCGGCCTATTCGGAACCCGACGAGCACGTCCCCGACATCGATCCCGATTATCGTTTCGATAAACCGACCACGCTCGCCATTCTCGCCGGCTTCGCGCGCAACCGCCGCGTCATCATCTCGGGCTATCACGGCACCGGCAAATCGACTCACATCGAGCAGGTCGCGGCCCGACTCAACTGGCCGTGCGTGCGCGTCAATCTCGACAGCCATATCAGCCGCGTCGATCTGATCGGCAAGGACGCCATCGTGATCCGCGAGGGCATGCAGGTGACCGAATTCCGTGATGGCATCCTGCCGTGGGCGCTGCAGAACAACGTCGCGCTGTGCTTCGACGAATACGACGCCGGGCGTCCCGACGTGATGTTCGTCATTCAGCGCGTGCTGGAATCCTCGGGCCGGCTGACGCTGCTCGACCAGAACAAGGTGATCAAGCCGCATCCGGCCTTCCGGCTGTTTGCCACCGCCAACACGGTGGGCCTGGGCGATACGTCCGGCCTCTATCACGGCACCCAGCAGATCAACCAAGGCCAGATGGACCGCTGGTCGATCGTCACCACGCTCAATTATCTGCCGCACGACAACGAAGTCGACATCGTGCTCGCCAAGGCCAAGCACTATCGCACCACCGAAGGCCGCGACATCGTCTCCAAGATGGTGCGCGTCGCCGACCTCACGCGCAACGCGTTCATGAACGGCGACATCTCGACCGTCATGAGCCCGCGCACGGTGATCACCTGGGCGGAGAACGCGGAAATCTTCGGCGACATCGGCTTCGCGTTCCGGCTTACCTTCGTCAACAAGTGCGACGAGCTGGAGCGGCCGCTGGTGGCCGAGTTCTACCAGCGTTGCTTCGGACAGGAATTGCCGGAGAGCGCGGTCAACGTGGCGCTGAGCTGATCAATGGTCGTCCCGGCGAAAGCGGGGGACCCATAACCCCGGTGACGAGATTGTTCTGCACGTTCTGTGAATATGGATTCCGGGTTCGCCGCTTCGCGGCGCCCCGGAATGATGATTGAGCATGTCGAACGTCAAACCTAAGGCCTCCGTCAAGGACGCGCCGACCGAGCCGTTCAAGCGCGCGGTCGGCGTCTGCCTGCGCGCCATTGCCGGCAAGGGCGATCTGGAAGTGGCGTTCGCAGCGGAGCGGCCGGGAATGTCGGGCGGCAAGGCGCGGCTGCCCGAACCGCCGCGCCGGCTCAACGAGCGCGAGGCCGCCATCGTGCGCGGCCATGCCGACTCGATCGCGCTCAAGCTCGCCTGTCACGATCCGTCGGTGCATCGCAAGCTTGCGCCCGGCGGCCAGCAGGCGCGCGCGGTTTTCGAAGCGGTCGAGCAGGCGCGGGTCGAGGCGATCGGCGCACGGCGCATGGGCGGCGTCGCCAAGAATTTGGCCGCCATGCTCGATGATCGTTTCCACCGCGGCAAATTCGACGAGATCACCGACCGCGCCGACGCACCGCTCGAGGACGCGCTGGCGATGATCGTGCGCGAGCGGCTCACCGGCCAAGCGCCGCCTGCCGCCGCACGCAAGCTGGTCGATCTGTGGCGGCCGCTGATCGAAGACCGCGCCGGCAAGAATCTCGACCGGCTCGAGCGCGTGCTCGACAACCAGCGCCGCTTCGGCGACGTCGTGCACGACCTGCTCGATTGCCTCGACATGGGCGAGGACCGTTCCAGCGAGTCCGACGAGGAGGAAGGCGACGAAGGCGACGAGGACAGCCGCAAGGACGAGCAGGGCCAGGACGGCGATGCCGCGGATTCGGCCGATGCCGAACGCATGAGCATGGAAGCGGAAGCCTCGGCCGACGAATTGCCCGACAGCGCCTCGGAGGCGGTCGATGCCCCGGCGGCCGAAATGTCCGACGACGCCGAGATGGGCGATTCGGAAACCGCGGCCGAGCCGTGGCGGCCGCGTCATCGCGGCAACGAACCGCACGGCCCGGATTATCGGCCGTTCACCGCGAAATTCGACGAAGTGGTCGGGGCCGAAGATCTGTGCGAGGCCGAAGAGCTCGACCGGCTGCGTGGCTATCTCGACAAGCAGCTGTCGCACCTGCAGGGCGTCGTGGCGCGGCTCGCCAACCGGCTGCAACGGCTTCTTCTGGCGCAGCAGAACCGCGCCTGGGAGTTCGATCTCGAGGAAGGTTTGCTCGACCCGGCGCGGCTGTCGCGCGTCGTCGTCGACCCGCTGCACCCGCTGTCGTTCAAGCGCGAGAAAGACACCGACTTCCGCGACACCGTGGTGACGCTGCTCCTTGACAATTCAGGCTCGATGCGCGGCCGGCCGATCACCGTGGCGGCGACCTGCGCCGACATTCTGGCGCGCACGCTCGAGCGCTGCGGCGTCAAGGTCGAGATCCTCGGCTTCACCACGCGGGCCTGGAAGGGTGGCCAGTCGCGCGAGGCCTGGCTTGCCTCCGGCAAGCCGGCCAACCCGGGCCGGCTCAACGATCTGCGCCACATCGTCTACAAGTCGGCCGACGCGCCGTGGCGGCGCGCGCGCAAGAATCTCGGCCTGATGATGCGCGAGGGCTTGCTCAAGGAAAACATCGACGGCGAGGCATTGGATTGGGCGCACAAGCGCCTTCTGGCGCGGACCGAGACGCGGAAAATCTTGATGATGATCTCCGACGGCGCGCCGGTCGACGATTCGACGCTGTCGGTCAATCCCGGCAATTATCTGGAGCGCCACCTGCGCTGGATCATCGAGGACATCGAAACCCGCTCGCCGGTCGAGCTGATCGCCATCGGCATCGGCCACGACGTGACGCGCTATTATCGCCGTGCCGTGACCATCGTCGACGCCGAAGAGCTCGGCGGCGTCATGACCGAAAAACTCGCCGAACTGTTCGAGGAGCATTCGACGGAAGAGCGGGTGGTACGACGACCAGCCCGGCCGCGTCGACTGCATTCATAGATTAAGGCCGGCGTTCGGTTCAGCAGCCGTTGCGATCGACGGCTCTCTCCGATCAACAACAATTAGTTCGAACGGCTACACCGCGCTCCGTTCCGGCGTCGGCGTGAAGAAGACGAACAGATTGGCGATCACGATCGTGCCGGCCAGGAACAGGAACACGACGTTCAGACCGTAATGGTCGGCCAGAATGCCGCCGCTCAGCGGGCCGATTGCGGCGCCGAGCGCCTGGCTGCCGAACAGGATGCCGATGCTGGTGCCGCCCTGATGCGCCGGCGTCGAATCAAGGAGCCACGCCTGCAACACCGAGCGCACGGCAAACAGAAAGAAACCGAGAAAGGCGACCAGAAGCACAAAGGCGGCGGAGTGGCCGGCGAACGCCATGCCCAAAAGCACCACCATGGTCATCGCCATGCTGCTGACGATGATGCGCTGCCGGCCCATCTTGTCGGACAGATGCCCGGCGATCGGGGTCACGGCAAAACCGGCCGCTTGCAGCATGAACATGCATGTGCCGACCAGTTTCGGCGAATAGCCCATCTGCCGCGCCAGATAGAGCGGCAGGAACGTGAGCAGCGCGCTCTGCGTCATCGCCCGGAAGGCCGAGCCGAGCGAAATCATCACCACTGTTCGATTGTTCAGCAACGCGCGCAGATCCTGCAGCCGCGCGCGCAGGCCCGCCGCGAATGGCTGCTGCTTGCGCGCCATGACGCTTTCGCCGCCGACATTGAGACCGCCGACAAAGAACAAAATGGCGCAAGCCATCAAGATGCCGGGCACGATGTTGATGACGACGACGTTGCGCCAGCTCATGGCGGCGAGCAGAAATCCGGCGGCCAGCGGCGCCAGTGCATCGCCGACATTGCCGCCCATGCCGTGAATCGAGACGACGAAACCTTTGCGCTGCGGAAACGACCGCGCCAGCAAGGGAATTGCAGTCGGGTGCCAGAAATTGTTGCCGATGCCGACCAGCCCGGCGCAGCCGACCAGCGTCCAATAGGAGTGGGTGAAGCCCATCAGCAGGTACGGCGCGCCGACCCAGCACAGCGCCAGCGCCATCAAAATCCCCTTGCGCGGCACCGCGTCGGCAATCATCCCGCCCGGGATGTTGGACAGCGAGCCGCAGACGAATTGGCAGGTCAGGATCGAGCCGATCTGGCCGTAGCTCAAGCCGAGCTCGTTCCCGATCAGCGGCAGCAGCAGGTAAAAGGTTGCGGGATACCAGTGCGTGAGCGTGTGGCCGAGCGTGATGAGCCACACGTCGGCGAATGGCCGCGACGCTTTTGCCGGCAGCGCGGCCGAGGCAGGGGCGGAAATTTCAAACGTCGTCATTGCGGCTGGCTTGCTCCGCCCGGCGGGCCGATTGTGCTGTTGGTGTCAGCCGGGAACTATGCATCGCCTTGTTTTCTGTCAAGAAATTTTGCCGGATCGTTACCGCGGACATGCAGTTTCAGCGCAGCCTCGCGGCAAATGCGCATGGCGCTCGCGCCGAACAGGAAGAGGGCGGTGCAACTGCCCCCAGGCGCTGCACCGCCACCCGCACGATAACGCCGTCGCGTTCTCCTGCAAGGCGCAGCAAGAATGCGGGTCCGGCCGCAAGACTCTATGATCTGGATCAAATGGGCGGCGCGCTCAATGGCGCCACGATGCGCAGGTGCTCGCTCAAGCACCCGATCATCGGGAAGAAATGGAGCAGATGGGCTTAGGCGGCGGCGCGCTTCTTGGCGACCTCGCGCTTGAGGTCGCGCGCCCGCGGCGACAGCTCGGTGTCCTTGGCCTTGAGCAGGAAGGCATCGAGGCCGCCGCGATGATCGACGGTCTTGAGCGCATTCGCCGAGATCCGCAGCCGGATCGAGCGGCCAAGCGATTCCGACATCAGCGTGACGTTGAGCAAATTCGGCAGGAAGCGCCGCTTGGTCTTGCGGTTGGAATGGCTGACGCGATGGCCGATCTGGCGCGTCTTTCCGGTCAGTTCGCAACGCCACGGCATGGCTGAAATTCCTTTGAGCTTTCCGCGTCCAGCCGCGACTGGAAACAAACGGTCAATGAGGGTTTTGGGGAGCCTATAGTGTGGCTTCGTGGGGACCGTCAAGGTCGCGCGCCGGGTGCTACGGAAAGCCCCGAACGTGAACCTGCCCGGGCAGAGCCAAAACCACACAATCGACTCAATCCCCCACAACAGAGGAGCCAAAGTTCCCGGCCGATGTGCGCTGACCGGTCTTCTCGGCGTCACTGCAGCTCTATTGCATAGCGGCGCCGGCCGCAGCCTGAGGATGAACCGTGCTGCCCCCGTTCCGCCGCTTGTCCTGCCTTGCCCGCTCTTGCGCGCCCGCCGCGGCTGCTTGGCTTCTGGCAGCGTTTGCCGCCGACGCAAGCCATAGCGCGGGCGCCCAAGGCCGACTCGAGGCTGAGTACGTTGCCACGGTTTCCGGAATTTCGGTCGGCCGCGGCAACTGGACCGTAGAGATTTCCGATAAGACCTACACGGCCGCCGCCAGCGGGACGACCGCGGGGGTGCTGAGGCTTTTCTCGGGCGCCCGCGGCAGCGGCTCCTCGCACGGCACCATGGGCGGCGCTGGCCCGGTCGCGACAGGCTACGTGGCGACCATCGTGGACGACCATCATGTCGACGAGGTACGCATCGCGCTCGCCGGCGGCAATGTGACCGAGTTCAGCGCCGAGCCGCCGCTGATACCCTTGCCCGAACGCATCCCCGTTACCGATGCCGACCGTCGCGGCGTGCTTGATCCGATGAGCTCGGCGCTATCGCGGGTTGGTGGCACCGGCGATCCGGTCAGCCCGGCGGCCTGCCTGCGTAAGGTTGCGGTGTTCGACGGCCGGGTGCGCTATGACCTGCACAGCGAGTTCAAGCGCATCGAAAACGTCAAGGCGGAGCGCGGCTACGAGGGGCCCGTTGTGGTCTGTGCCCTCTTTTTCCAACCGATTTCCGGCTACGTGCCCGACCGGGCGGCGGTGCGATACTTGGTCGAGTTGCACGATGCCGAGGTCTGGTTGGCGCCCATTGCCGGCACGCGCGTGCTGGTCCCGTTTCGGGTCGAGATGCCGACACCGCTCGGCCCCGGCATCCTGCAGGCCAAGCAGTTCGTAACGACCGCGCAGCCGACCCACGCCGTCGCCCAGGATGCCATGACGCGAAACAACCCGCCGTTCGATGCACGGCGGCCACAACCGCGCTAGCGCTTCCCCGTTATCCACAGCAGGGACGGTCTTGACTCCTGGCAGAATCGTGATTGCGAACGGTGTTAACCATTTTGGCGGCGACGGAGGGCGTCAAAACGGCCGTGAATACCCGATGTGGTATTGCCTGATGCCGGTTGTTCCATATGTCGCGGTGAACAAAGTCGAACACCATGCGAGTCAGCGATTCGGCCGTGATTCGTTCCAGACTCGTTCCACATCTTAAGCACAGGCAATCGCGGGGACTTTGCGGCGTCGCGTTGTGATACACATGCAGTCTGCCGCTCGCGCCAAAGCGACCTGCCGAAGCGAGTTTCCACCTCCGAAGACGTGAATGCCGGACCTCTGAATGCCGATTTCCTTTTCGCCGCCCGCCGATCGTGAGTTGCGTGCCCGCGGCGCCGGCGTCACCGCCGTGCTTGGGCCGACCAATACCGGGAAAACCCATCTCGCCATCGAGCGGATGCTGGCGCATTCGTCGGGATTGATCGGGTTGCCGCTGCGGCTGCTGGCACGCGAAGTCTACAATCGCGCGGTCGAGCGGGCCGGTGCCGATGCGGTCGCACTCGTCACCGGCGAAGAAAAAATCAAACCGCCGAACCCGCGGTTTTGGGTCGCCACCGTCGAGGCGATGCCGCGCGACCTCGACACCGCGTTTGTTGCGATCGACGAAATCCAACTCGCCGCCGATTTCGAGCGCGGCCATGTCTTCACCGACCGCATGCTGCATCGGCGCGGCCGCGAGGAAACGCTGGTGCTCGGCGCCGCCACCATGCGGCCGATCGTTGAACGGCTGCTGCCCGGCGCCAGCATCGTCAGCCGGCCGCGGCTTTCGACGCTGAGTTTCGCCGGCGAGAAGAAGCTGACGCGCCTGCCGCGGCGCTCCGCCATCGTCGCTTTCTCGACCGAGGAAGTTTACGCCATTGCCGAGCTCATTCGCCGGCAGCGCGGCGGCGCCGCCGTCGTGCTCGGCGCGCTGTCGCCGCGCACCCGCAACGCGCAGGTGGATCTCTATCAATCCGGCGAAGTCGACTATCTGGTGGCGACCGACGCCATCGGCATGGGCCTCAATCTCGACGTCGATCACATCGCGTTCGCCTCCGACCGCAAATTCGACGGCTATCAATTCCGCAAGCTCAGCCCCGCCGAATTGGCGCAGATCGCCGGACGCGCCGGGCGGGCGACGCGCGACGGCACGTTCGGCACCACCGGCCGCTGTCCACCCTTCGAAACCGAGCTTGCCCAGGCGCTGGAGTCGCATACCTTCGAGCCGGTAAAGCTCGTGCAGTGGCGCAACACCGATCTCGATTTCTCCTCGATCGGCGCCCTGCAGGCGGCGCTAGCCGCGGCACCGACCGAGACCGCGCTGGCGCGTGCGCCGGTGGCCGAGGACATTTTGGTACTGGACCATGCATCGCGCGAAGACGAAGTGCGCGCGCTGACGCGAACGCGCGCCGACGTCGAGCGCCTGTGGGACGTCTGCCAGATTCCCGATTATCGCAAGATCGCGCCCGCCAATCACGCCGAGCTCGCCGTCACCGTCTACGGATTCCTGATGCGCGACGGCCGCATCGATACCGATTGGTTCGCCCGCCAGGTCGCGTTCGCCGATCGAACCGATGGCGACATCGATACGTTGTCGACCCGCATCGCCCATATCCGCACTTGGACTTTTGCGGCCAACCGACCGGATTGGCTCCATGATCCGGAGCATTGGCAAGAGATGACGCGCGCGGTCGAGGACAAGCTGTCCGACGCGCTGCACGAGCGGCTCACCGAGCGCTTCGTCGATCGCCGCACCAGCGTGCTGATGCGGCGGCTGCGCGAGAACGCCGAGCTCGAGCCGCAGATCAACAAGACCGGCGAAGTTGTCGTCGAAGGTCACGTCATCGGTCGTCTCGATGGCTTCGTGTTCGTGCCGGACGCATCGTCGGGCGGCTCGGACGCCAAGGCGTTGCAGAACGCCGCGCAAAAAGCGCTCGCCGGCGAAATCGCCGCGCGGGCGACGCGGCTTGCCGGTGCGCCCGACGAGCAATTCGTTCTCAGCTCCGACGGCACGATCCGCTGGACCGGCGCCGCGGTCGGCAAGCTGTTCGCCGGCGAGGAGCTGCTGCGCCCGCGCCTGCGTCTGATTGCCGACGAGCATCTCAGCGGCGCGCCGCGCGACGGTGTGCAGGAGCGGCTCGATCGCTGGCTCAAGGCGCATATCGAAAAGGTGCTCGGCCCGTTGTTCGAGCTATCCGCTGCTGCGGACGTAAGCGGCATTGCGCGCGGAATCGCTTTTCAAATCGTCGAAGCGCTCGGCGTGCTCGAGCGCGGCAAAGTTGCCGATGAGGTCAAGGGCCTGCAGCAGCCCGAGCGGGCGACTTTACGCAAATATGGCGTGCGCTTTGGCGCCTATCACATCTACGTGCCGGCATTGCTGAAGCCCGGACCGCGCGCACTCGCCGTACAACTTTGGGCGCTGTTGCACGACGCTGCGCAGACTCAGGGTATCGATGATCTGTTGCACCTGGCGGGCAGCGGCCGCACCTCGATTCCGCTCAACCGGGAGCTTGATCCGTCGCTCTATCGTATGGCCGGCTACCGGGTGTGCGGCGAGCGCGTCATCCGCGTCGACATTCTGGAACGGCTCGCCGATCTGATCCGGCCCGCGCTCGCTTGGCGCGACGGTGCCCCGGGACCAAAGCCCGCCGCGGCTTTTCCAGGCGGCGGATTTACGGTCGTCAACGGCATGACCTCGTTGATCGGCGCCGCCGGCGAGGATTTTGAGTCGGTGTTACGCTCCCTAGGGTACCGGATGGAACGGCGGCCAAAACCGCCAGAACCTGCTGCGCCTCCAGCCGAAGAAAAGGCGTCGGAGGAGACAGCAGCGGCTGAGGCTGTTGTTGCCGCACCGACTGCGGAAGAAAGCACCCAAACGGCTTCGGCATCGCTTGAACTCGCATCAACCGCCGAGGAGGATCAGCCGGCCCCGCCCGCCCAGCCGTCGCCAGCGCCTGAAGCCATCGACGCTGAGGCTATCCGCGCCGAAGATACGTCTGCTTCGGCTCCCGCGGCCGAGCCGCACGAAATCACCACCGACACGCCAGACGCGGCGGCGATCACGGAGGGCACGGCGGAGCAACCGGCTGGCGCTACCGCAGCAGCCGCGGACGGCGCAGCCGAGCAGACTCCTGCCGCGGCCGAACCAGCGCTGGTCGAAGTATGGCGGCCGGCACGGGCCGAGGGGCGTCGGCGACCGCGCGAGCGGCATCGTGAGCACCGCAGACCATCGCGAACCGAGGTGCCGGCAGCGCCGGAACACGCGGCCGGCGAGCCACAGGCGCAAAACGCGGAGGCCCCGGCCGAGCCGGCGGCAGGCGGCACATCGCGCCGGCCCGGCCGACCGCCGCGCCACCGGCGCCGCCCCCCGGACGGCGAGCACCGCCGGGAGCGTCCCGAAGTTCCGCGCAGCGAGCAAGACCGCCGGCCGCCGCGGCCGGCCCGGTTCGATCGTCGCGAACGCGAAAAGCAGCCGGATCCGAATTCCCCGTTCGCCAAGCTCGCCGGCCTCAAAGCCCAGCTCGAGGCCGAGGCCAAGGAGCGCGGCTGAGTGCCGGCCGAGATCGACCGGCAACGCATCGATCGTTGGCTCTGGCATGCCCGCCTGGTGCGTACCCGCAGCGACGCCGCCGCACTGGCCGGCTCAGGCTACGTACGCGTCAACGGCATGCGAATTGACGGACCAGGCCGCATGGTGCGGGCCGGCGATGTCCTCACGGTGGCTCTCGACCACAGGGTCAGGGTGGTCAAAGTCCGCGGATTTCGCGAGCGCAGGGGTCCCGCAGGCACAGGTGAAACGCTATATGAGGAATTGACGGTGTGAGGCGCCGCAATCCGGGGGCAGGCGGACAACTTGCACGTCAATTTGCCATGCGCTAGGAGCGGTGCCCGCGAAAAACGCGATTTAGAGTGCGCAAATGACCTACATCGTCAACGACAATTGCATCAAATGCAAATACATGGATTGCGTCGAGGTCTGCCCCGTGGATTGCTTCTACGAGGGCGAGAACATGCTCGTCATCCATCCCGAAGAGTGCATTGATTGCGGCGTCTGCGAGCCGGAGTGCCCGGTTGAGGCGATCAAGCCCGATACCGAACCCGGCGCCGACAGGTGGCTGGGGCTCAACGCCGAATACGCCAAGGTCTGGCCCAACATCACGGCCAAGAAGGAACCGCCCGCCGACGCCAAGGAGTGGGAGGGCAAACCCAACAAGTTCGAAGAGCATTTTTCGGCCAATCCGGGCGCCGGCGATTAAGACTGCAACGCCAGGGCATTGCCGCCGTTAACTACTGTTAAGAAAGGGCCGCCCGCGGCGCTATCGCAGCGCCATAAACCTTTGATTTTTGCGGAAAATGTGCTATATAGCCGCCATATAATGAGAAACACCCCCGATATCGCGCTCCGCCTCGACCCGGAGCCAATTTGCCGGGGATTCTTCGAGGAACCGTCAAAAGAGGCGTGTGAACCACGCGAGAGCAGTGGCAGAGAAAACTCGTCGGCGTTCTAAGAAAAGTGCGGCCGGTATGACCCGGAAGGCAGCAAAATCCTCCTCCCGCGCGAGCCGGAGGCCATCACAGTCCACGCGCACAGTCGCCCGTAGCCGGGTGAGCGTGGCAAAGCCCGCGCATCGGCGCAAGCCGGAGGCGGCGGAAGGAGCAACTTTGGGAATGAGCGTGAAGAAGACTACACAACGACAAGGCTTCAAGACCAACGAGTTCATCGTCTATCCGGCCCATGGCGTCGGCCAGATCGTCGCCATCGAGGAGCAGGAGGTCGCCGGAGCCCGGCTCGAACTGTTCGTCATCAACTTCGTCAAGGACAAGATGACGCTGCGGGTGCCGACTTCGAAGGTCACCTCCGTCGGCATGCGCAAGCTTGCCGAGACACCGCTGCTCAAACGCGCGCTGGAAACCCTCAAGGGCCGCGCCCGGATCAAGCGCACCATGTGGTCGCGCCGCGCTCAGGAATACGAGGCCAAGATCCATTCGGGCGATATCGTCGCCATCGCCGAGGTGGTGCGCGATCTGTACCGCTCGGAGACGCAGCCCGAGCAGTCCTATTCGGAGCGGCAGCTTTACGAAGCCGCGCTCGACCGGCTGTCGCGCGAGATCTCGGCGGTGCAGCGCATCACCGAGACCGAAGCGGTCAAGGAGATCGAGGCGTCGCTCGCCAAAGGTCCGCGCCGCGGGCCGAAGCCCGAGGCTGACGACGAGGCCGTGGTCGCCGAAGAGGCCGCTTAAGGCCGATCGTCTGCGGCAGACAAAATCGATACGAGGCCCGGTGCGACGCGCCGGGCCTTTTCCTTTTGGCGTTGTCGCATCGCGGCTGCCGCTCCGGGCAACCGTCGGATCGGCCAGCAAAAATCCTCCGGTTAGCCATAAATTAAGCTTCATTTGAAAGGACATAGCTAACGACGTGGGGATGAGGGGCGCCAAGCATGCAGCGGATGCGGCGGAAGACGGCTTTGCGGCACGGCCGGTTCATTCCCGTCCTGCTCGCTGCGGGTTTTGGCTATTTGATCGGCGCCTGGAGCGCCCAGGCGATCCGCAGCACACCAGGACCTTCGGCCGCGCAAGCAGTGGCGCTGCGGTTTCCGCAAGACCTCGATATCGCGCAGCCGCCGGCGCGACAGCCTGCCCGGGCCGCCGAGAATGCGATGGTCGTCGGCTCCACGGCACTGGCTTTGTTCGAGCCGGAGCCGATGATGCCGCATCCGGGATTGGCGCCTGTTGCGTTATCCGGAAACCAAGCGGTCGTCCCGTCGCCGCCGCCCCCCGCTGCCGCAGCACCTGCACCCGCCAAGCCCGCGCTTGCAGGCCTGGCCAAGCCGCATCCGCCCGCGGCTCATCTCGCCAGCCGTCCGGGCTACCTGCTCGATGACGCCCAGATTGCGAGCATCAAGCGCCGCCTGCATCTGACGCCCGACCAGGAACAGATGTGGCCCGCGGTCGAAGGCGCGTTGCGCCAGATCGCCTTCGCCAAGGCGCGCGACGCGCATAAGCGCGGCGGCAGTCTCGACCCGAACAGCGCCGAAGTGCAGGATCTCAAATCCGCGGCTATTCCGCTGTTGATGAGCTTTTCGTCCGAGCAGAAAGACGAAGTCCGCAATCTGGCCCACGTCATGGGCCTCGATCAGCTCGCATCGCAATTTTGAGCGCGGCAGCGCGGTGCGCCGGCCGGTCTACGACCAGCGGTAACGCGACTTGGCTTGCGGGAGCTTGCTCGAGCGCCGCGACAGCGCGCGGGTGCATTTGACCGCAATGACAGCCAGCAATGCGAACCATAGCAGGTCGCCGACCTCGAGCGCGTTGGCGACCGCAAAGCTGTAGATCGGATCGTAGAGGAAGTAAGTGGAAGCCGCGATGGCCGCGGCCGCGCCGCTCAGTGCCGCTACGCTGCCTAAGGCAAGCGCCAACAGCGCGATCAGCGGCAGATAGACGAAGATCGGATGGTGCAGGCCGACGTCAGTCAGCTTCAGATAGACGAGAACGGCCGTGGCGGCGCCGATCACGCCAAGCGATACTGCGATCCGTACCGCCTGTTGCGCGCTAGGCATGCGTTTCCCCTTGGCCGTTCGGCCTTGGTTCCATCCTAGCGCATGGCAATACCCCGGAACAGCTGGAAATGGCCAGCGTCCGCTGGTTTTTCGGTTAAGCGCGCTATTCCACCACGATTTTGACTTCGCTGCCGGGTTTGAGCCGGTCGCCGGCATCGAGACCGTTGAGGACCCGGAAACGCTCAGTCTGGTGGTCCGCCACCGCCATGCGGGCCGCGAGTTTATCGACCGTATCGCCGGGGCCGACTTTCACGACGCGCACCCGGAACGGTTTGGCCTCCTCGATCTCGGCCAGGCTCATGCGGCGGAACGTGCCGACCGATTCCCGGAAAGTGCGGTCGGCTTCGGCGTTAAAGCGCTTGGCGGCGAAGATGAAGCGGTAGACGTCGCTGCCGAAGCGCAGCGCGTAGAGGCGGAAATCCCATTCCTCGCCCTTGGCGGTGGCGGTGGCGCCCGGGAAGCCGTTGATGGTGATGTCCTGCACGCTCGCCGTATTGATGTTCTCGATCCAGCCGGACGTCAGATAGGCGGCGAGCGTCTGTTCGGCCGGGACGCGGACCACGTCGAGCCGCAGCGCGGCACCGCCGCCGTGCTTGACGCCGAGCACCGCCTGAGCGGTGTTGTCGAGGGCAAAACCGTCGGGGGCCGTGAAGGTGAAGCCGAGGCGCGGATGCAAAAAGCGCCTGCCGCGCACAAAACCCTCGTTCGGATCTTCGCCGAACACCATGCCGTCGATCGCGCCAAGATACGCATTGCGGGCCTGGGCCCGCTGTTCGGGGCTGTCGTCGGCCGGCGGCTTGTACTGACGGGCGTTGGCGAGCGCGTTGGTGATGCGCTGCGGGGTTGCCGGATGCGACGACAAGAAATCGGGTGCGCTCGGATTGATCGCACTGGTCTGCTTCGGTTTGAGTTCGGAATTGCGTTCGAGCGACGCCAGGAAGCGGACCGCGCCGTATGGATCGTAACCGGCGCGCGAAGCGATGCCGATGCCGATGCCGTCGGCCTCCAGCTCCTGCTTCTGCGAAAAGCTCGCCAGCCTGAGCTTGGATTTTGCCAGCGCCAGCGCGCCTGCTTCCGGATTGCTGACCACGTCGGTGAACACGCGGGTCGACAGATCGGCATCGCGGATCTGCTCCTCGCGCTGCTCGGCGTGATGGGCGATGACGTGGCCCATCTCGTGGCCGATCACCGAGGCAAGCTCGGATTCGTCGTTGGCGAGCGCGATCAGGCCGCGGGTCAGGTAAAGCTGGCCGGTCGGCAACGCGAATGCGTTGACCGAGCGCGAGTTGAGCATGGTCACGCGATAATGCAGGTCGGGCCGGTCGGACGCCGCGACGAGGCGCTCAACCAGTTGCTCGACCATGGTCTGCAGCCGCGGATCGCTATAGACGCCGCCGTACGACGCCAGAATCCGCTGATGCTCGCGCAGCTCCGCCGGCGACAGATCCGGCTCGGCCGGGGCCGGCTTTGCGGCCTGCGGCGCCGCCACCTGCGGCCCGACCATATCGGGCGTGACCGAGCAGGCGGCGAGCAACAGCGCGCCGAGCGCCATCGCTGCGCCGGCCAAGCCGCGTCGTGCCTTAAGCACCAAGTCCCGCCTCATCATCGCGCCACCCGCGCGTCATTGCGGTCGACTGTCTCGATCTGCTCCGGACGCGCTGCCTCGATCCAAGGCGCACGCCACGGGCTGCCGCCGATGCCGCCGCGCGCCTCGACCCAACCACGAACCCGCACGCGCCGGCCGGCAAGCTCATGCACCGCGAGACCAGCCGTGGCGAACTTACGCTCGTTTCGCTTCCGAATCGTGACCGCGAACTCTTCGGACCAGCGCCGCCCGAAATTGACATAGATGGTGGCGCCGCTCGGATGCACCGACACCACCTCGCCTTCGACCAGCGCAAAGCGGCCGCGCCGCGCCAAAATCTCGGCCGGCTTGTCCGCCGCGAGCGCCTCATAATACGGATCGGCCCAGAGGCCAAGCTTGGCGCTGCGCGCCGCAGCTTCCCGTCCCAACAGTTCCGCCGCGCAGTTCCGCTCGCCCACCATGTCGCCGACGCGGGCAAAGCCGTTGGCCAAAAGTTCGGCCTGGATTGAACGCGGCGCGGTCCCCGCCACCTCCACATAGGCGACGAGGCGACCGTAACGATCGGCGGCAAATTCCGCCCGGCGCAGGACGACTTGCGCATCGGCGATCAGCTTTGCGAACGCGTCTGTGGCCGCCGTGTCGTCGTCACGGCCATCGTTCGCATGAGTGGAGAGCGATGACGCCTCGATCCCGGCAAGCCGCACCTCGCGCCCATCGCCGAGCACGAACGTGCGGCCGTCGACAACCCGGCTGACGCTGCCGCGCGCAATCTCCTCGCCGCCGCACGGCAACGCGGCAACCGCCTTCTTCGCCGCCTGCTGCGCCTGCGCCGGCAAGCCGCCAATGAACGACAATGCCGCCGCAACGGCCGCGATGCCGTATACGCCCCACCTGCCCCTCATGCGCCCAGCGAACGGCCCGAATACGGCGGCACTACGGCAGTTCGCGGCGCCGCGCGCTCGTATTTTTCACAGTGCGGCCGCGCTGCGCTTTCCCCATCCGTTCAGCAAGTCCGTCGCAGCATGCTATAAGCGCCTGTTCGGTAGCTGGTGCCTTCTGTTATTAGATTTCCTGACGGTCCCGTAGCTCAGCCGGATAGAGCAGCGGTTTCCTAAACCGAAGGTCAGAGGTTCGAGTCCTCTCGGGACCGCCACCGTTGGAATGTCCATCACAAATCGGCCGCTGCCGTTGCCTTTGGCGTCCCTCGAAATTTTTGGCAACAGGTGCGACATGGCAGACGATCTCGCTTCGACGATGACTGGTGAAGCTGAAATAGAGGACGTATTCACGATCACGCGTGGTCACGTCTTAGCCTTGAAGGAGGATTTGCGCGGCACAATCCACACAAACGGAATCGTAAAGAGCGACAAGGGCGCTGCTACATACACGGGCCCCCGAGCGCGCGAGCGGGCAAGTGTCATCGTTGGAAAAGCAAGGCAACCGCTGTCTTGACTCGTCCCGAACCGGCCATACGGCCTGGGTTTCTTGATTCTCCCGGAGACGCCTTGTACCGTGCCGCGCACTCCACCAGCACGCCCGTTCCCGCCACTGTGAACGTCCAACAACACTAACCAACGCGTACCCAAACATGACCACCACCCGTAAAGACGAGGCCGCGTTGCTCAGCGAGGCGGCGGCGCGCAACGAGTTTCTCAACCTGCATGAGATCGTCGCCAAGGCGCGGCAAAACCTCAACCAGAACGCATGGGACTACATCGTCGGCGGCGTCGAGAGCGAGACGACGCTGCGCAGAAACCGCATGGCGCTGGACTCGATGGCGTTCCGGCCGCGCGTGCTGCGCGACGTCAGCAAGGTCGATGCCTCGACGGAGATACTCGGCCGCAAGCTGCGGCTGCCCATCGTGCTGTGCCCGGTCGGCACGCTGGAAAGCTTCCATCCCGAGGGTGCCGCGCCGGTGGTCAAGGGCGCCGCCGAATTCGGCGTCGCCCACATGCTCTCTTCGGTGTGCGATCCGGGCCTCGAAGGCGTCGCCAAGGCGGCGCCGGACGCGCTGCGCATGTTCCAGCTTTACGTGCGCGGCGACGCGGCGTGGGTCGACGATCATGTCGAGCGCGCCATCGCCAACAAATACGCGGCGTTCTGCCTCACCGTCGACACCGCCCATTACAGCCGGCGCGAGCGCGACATCGCCAAGCGCCACATCACCGGCGGCCGGCGCCGCGCCTCGGGCCGTGAATTCCAGGAGGCGCTCGACTGGCGCACCGTCGAGCGCATCAAGTCGAAGTTCAAGATACCGCTCGCCATCAAGGGCATCGCCACCGCCGAGGACACCAAGATCGCGCTCGACCACGGCGTCGAGTTCATCTTCGTGTCCAATCACGGCGGCCGCCAGCTCGATCACGGCCGCGGCTCGTACGACGTGCTGCCCGAGGTGGTCGAGGCGGTCGGCGGCCGCGCCAAGATCATCGTCGACGGCGGCTTCTATCGCGGCACCGACGTGGTCAAGGCGATCGCCGCCGGCGCGCATCTGGTCGGGCTCGGCCGCATGCAATGCTACGGGCTGGCCGCCGGCGGCCAGGCCGGGGTGGTGCGCATGCTCGAACTCTTGGAGGACGAGGTGATCCGCTCGCTCGGCCTCCTCGGCGTTACCAGCTTCGGCAAGCTCGATGCGTCGTTTCTGCACCCGGCGCCGCCGACCAACCGGCCGCACGTGTTCAGCGCCTTCCCGCATCTGGAAATCGCGCCGTACCGGTATTAGGCGGACATGCCAGCGAATCGATGAGTAGGGAGCCCGATGGCACCGTCACCTACGCGGCCACCGACCGGATCGCACGCATCACGCTCAGCCGGCCGCCGGTCAACGCGCTGACTCTCGACATGATCCGCGGCGTGGTCGCCGCGCTCAAGCGTGCCGCGGCGGACGAGGCGGTGCGCGCCGTGATCCTTACCAGCGCGCTGCCCCGGCGATTCTGTGCCGGCCTCGATCTGGATGTGTTGCTCGACGCGGACAACGAAAAAGTCCGCGCGCTGCTACAGGCTTTGTATCTCGACCTGCACGACGCCCAGCGGGCGCTGGGCAAGCCGTCGATCGCCGCGGTCGGTGGCGCGGCGCGCGGCGGCGGCATGACGCTTGCCATTTCGTGCGATGTCATCATTGCCGCAGAGAGTGCGACCTTCGGCTATCCGGAGATCGACATCGGCGTGCTGCCGGCAATTCATTTTGCCCACCTGCCGCGGATCGTCGGCAGGCACCGCGCGTTCGAGCTGCTGTTCAGCGGGCGCAGTTTTGGCGCGCAGGAAGCATTCGATCTCGGCCTCGTCAGCAAGGTCGTTGCCGATGCTGAACTCGCCACCGCGACCATGGCACTGGCCAGGACTTTCGCGGCGAAATCGCCGGCGGCCATGCGGCTGGGCCGCGCCGCGTTCATACGGCAGAATGACGGCGACGAGCGGCGGCGCATCGCCGAAGCGGTCGAAGATTTCTGCCAAGCCGCGGCGAGCGCAGCCGCCCAAGAAGGCATTAGAGCCTTCGTCGAAAAGCGAAAACCCAATTGGCAAGACTGAACGGGGACTGCATAAGACATCATGAACCTGAAGCTCAGCATCGGCATCACCAACAATCCGCGCACCTGGCCCATCATCGACGGCGCGGTAAAACCCGACGGCATCGACCTCATTCCGACGGTGCTGCATCCGTCCGAGCTGTTCTGGCGGCAGCTGCATTTCGCCGAATTCGCGGTGGCGGAAATGTCGTGCTCGTCGTTCATGATCGCGCTCGGGCGCGGCGACACGCGGTTCGTCGGCCTGCCGATCTTCACGACGCGGCGGTTCTTCCACACCAGCATTCTGGTCGCCCGCAAGGCCGGCATCGACAAACCCGCCGACCTCAAGGGCAAGCGGGTCGGCGTGCCCGAATACCAGCAGACCGCGGCGCTGTGGGCGCGCGGCGTGCTGCAGCACGAATTCGGCGTGCGTGCCCAGGACATCGAGTTCTGGATGGAGCGCACGCCGGAAAAAAGCCACGGCGGCGCCACCGGCTTTACGCCGCCGCCTGGTGTCGTGGTCAAGCAGATCCCGGCCGACAGCAGCATCGGCGCGATGATGCTCGCCGGCGAGCTCGACGCCGCGCTGCATTATCTGTCCGGCCGCAACCTGGTCGATAGGAGCCGCGCCGATCTCGCGAACCACCCCGATTTCAAATATTTGTTCCCCGATCCGACCGCCGAGGGCGTTCGCTATTACCGCAAGACCGGACTGTTCCCGATCAATCATCAGGCGGTGGTGCGACGCGATATTTTCGAAAAAGAGCCCTGGGTGGTGCTCAACCTGCTGAAGGCGTTCAACCGCGCCAACGAGATCGCCAACGCTCAGCGCCTCGAGCACGTCGACTATCACCTCGCCACCGGATTATTGGCGGGCGACGCCAGGACGCCGCTGCTGCATCACGGCATCAAGGCCAACCGCAAGGTGATCGAGACCATCGCGCAATATTCGCTGGAGCAAGATCTGACGAAGCGGCTGATCAAGATCGACGAGCTGTACGCGCCGAACGCGCTGGAGTCGTAACACGGGTGCGTTTCCCGGGCTGCAGACCCGGGATCGTTGCAAACTACAGAGTCTGTGAAGGACCCGGATCAGCGGTGCACCGCTTCGCGCTGCACCGCATCCGGGAAACGTGTTTTCGGTTGCTCACTCCGCCGCTGCCGCTTTCGCGCCCGCGTCCACTGTCGCGCCGCAAGCAACGAGCGCTTCGATTTCATCCAGCCTAAACCCGGCCTCGCGCAAAACTTCGACGCTGTGCTCGCCGAGCCGCGGCTGCAGCCGTTCCGACGTGGTCGACGCGCCGCCATACCGCACCGGTAGATCGGTATAGAGAATCTCGCCCTCGGTCGGATGCGTGGCGTGCTTGAAGAAGCCGGTCGCGGCGAGCTGCGGATCGGCCAGCACCTCCTCGAGACTCGACATCCGCGCCGCGGGAATCTCGCGCTCGCGAAGGAGCGCCAGCCATTCGGCCGTGGTCTTGCCGGCAATGCAGCTGCCGGCAAGCTCGTAGAGCTCGACCACGTTCTTGGCGCGCGCGGCGATATTGTTGAAGCGCGGCTCGCGATGCACGTCCGGCTTGCCGACCATGTCCCAAAATTTCTGCCAATGCGCCTGGGTGTAGGCCATCATGCACAGATAGCCGTCCTTGGTCTTGTATGGCCGGCGCCAGCGCGCCAACACGCGGGTGTAGCCGAGCGAGCCGAGCGGCGGCACAAAATTGTGGCCGAACAGATGCTCGCCGAGCACGAACGCCACCATCTGCTCGAACATCGGGATTTCGACGAAGCCGCCGCGGCCGGTGCGCTCGCGCGCAAACAAAGCCGCCGAGACCGCGCCGACGATGGCGTGCGCGCAGGTCTTGTCGGCGAGGATCATCGGTGCGTAGAGCGGCTCGCCGGCGAGGCCGCCCATCAGGGCGGCGATGCCGGATTGGCCCTGGATCACGTCGTCGTACGCGGGCTGGCCGCTATACGGTCCGCCGTCGCGATAGCCGTGCAGCGCCGCATAGACGAGGCGCGGGTGCTTGGCGCAGACCGTCCGGTGCGGAAAGCCGAGCTTGTCGATCTTCTGCGGCCGCATCGAGTGCACCAGCACGTCGGCGCCGGCGATGAGCCGCCACAGCGCCGCCTTGGCGCGCGCGTGCTTGAGATCGAGCACCAGCGAGCGCTTGCCGCGGTTGAGCCCCATGAACAAGGCCGCCATGTTGGGCGAGCGCGCCGGCCCGGTATGCCGCGGCGCATCGCCCTCCGGGCTTTCGATCTTGATCACGTCGGCGCCCATGTCGCCGAGCATCTGCGTGGCGAGCGGACCGGCCACGACCGAGGTCAGATCGAGAATACGGATGCCCTGGAGCGGTCCGGCCATGGTCATGTCCCGCGCGCAAACGCCGGCATCACCTCGCGGGCGAACAGGCGCATCGATTTCTGCGCCTCGGCGAAATCGAGCGTGCCGAAATTGATCTGCAGCGAGGCGTGCTCGAACTTGCCGATCTTGTCTTCGAAGCCGCGGATGATCGCCTTGATCTCGTCCGGGGTGCCGACCAGCGCGCCGCGCGCCGCGATCTGGGTCTCCAGCGTAAAATTCTTCATGCGGGCGATCGACTCGTCATAGCCCTTGTAGTCCTTCGACTTGGCGCCTTGCGTCCATTCGCCGGCGGCTTCGAACAGGGCGGCGAAATAATCTTCGAACTGGCTGAGCGGGATTTGCCGCGCCAGCCGGGCGTCCTCGTGGCAGAACATGTGAAACGCGATCATCACCTCGCCGTCGCCGGGATGGCCGGCATCGCGCCACGCCTTGCGGTAGACGGGGATCAGGTCCTTGAGCGGCCCGATCGGAATCGACATCAGCGCGTGACCGGCGCGGCCGGCGAATTCGAAGGAGTCCGCGGTGCGCGTCGAGGCGATAAAAAATTTCGGCCGCGGCTTTTGCGTCGGCCGCGGCAGCGAGGTGACGTTGTCGAACGAATGAAAGCGGCCGTGATGGCTGACGTTCTCCTGGGTCAGTAGGAGCTCGATCTGCTCCAGGCCTTCGCGGAACCGCGCCACCGACTCGTCCGGCGAAATACCGAAGCGGCGGAATTCGTGCGGCAGGAACGCGCGCGCGAAGCCGACGTCGAAACGGCCGCCCGAGATGGCATCGAGCATGGCGATCTCGCCGGCAAGTTTCAGCGGATTGTTGAACGCCGGCACCACCGCGCCGGTGACGAGGCGCATTTTTTTGGTGCGCTGCGCAGCCGCCGCCAGAAACAGAATCGGGTTGGGGCTGTAGCCGCCGTAACGCTCGAAATAGTGCTCGACCGAACGCGCGTGCGTATAGCCGAGCGCATCGGCCTCCTCGGCGATGTCGAGGCTTTGCGCAAAATATTCGGCGGCGCTTTTGTCCGCCGGGTGGAAATTGGGAAAGAATTGGACGCCGAACTGCATGTTTATGACCCGCTCCCGGCGTCCTTAAAGCGGCGCATTGACGTGAACGTCAAGGCCATGGGCGGCGACGATGCCGCCGACCTGATCGCTGCGAAAAATGTGGGCGTCCACCACGGCGCCGAGATCGCGGGTCAGTTCCGCTGCCGTGCGGTCCGCCTTCGGCTTGAGTTGGGCGCTCAGATAAGCGCCTTCGGCGCGGTTGACTTCGACCAGCGCTTTGCCAAAAGGCGCCTGCATGCGTTCATAGCGCTTAAGGCCGCCGGCGAGATCGCCGCCGGCATCGCGGATGCTGTCGGCGAGGCAGGCTGCATCGAGCGCCGCCTTGGTGGTGCCGGCGCCGGCATGCGGGCGCGCCACAAAGGCGGCGTCGCCGGCGAGAACAACGCGTCCGAACACCAGCCGCGGCGACGCCAGATCGTAGATCGGCTGGAAGAACGGCGCCGTGCGCACGAAGATTTCGGCAATCTGCGGCGCGATCGTCGCGCGTGCGTCAGCCTTGATCCGGGCGACCACCTCCGGCCGGATCAGCGGCGGCGGAATGCCGAGAGCGTGATAATGACCCGCCGCGTCGGTGCTGATGTCGATCAGCGCCTCGCGGCTCACCGGCCGGTACCAAACGATGTTGTAGGCGCGCCGTCCGACCGCGGTGTCATTGTCCCGCCCCGGCACCGCATAGCTGATCAGCTGCTCGCCTTCCGGCAGACAGAACGCATAAAGCGCGACCATCTCGCGCCATAGCTCCTGCGGCACGTCGGCCTCGTCGAGCACCGCGCGCCAGGCCACATAGCCGGCATAGAGCGGCACAACGTCCGGCAAAAACTGCGCGCGTACCGTGGAACGGATGCCGTCGGCGCCGACCAGCACGTCGCCGCGCTCGCTGCTGCCGTCGGCGAAAAACGCCGTGACGCCGTCGCCGTCCTGCGCCACCCGGGCCAGGCGTTTGCCGAGCCGGTACGCCTCTCCCGGCAGCGCATCCAATAACGCGCGGTACAGCCGCGACCAGCCGCTCAGCGTGCGCGCGGTCGGCCTCTCGATAACGATCTTGCCGTTGCGGTCGAGGCAAACGGCCTTGCTCGGCGTCAGCCCCATGGACTCGTCGAAATCGATGCCGGCGCGTTTGAGGATGCCGATGAGCTGCGGATGCGTGCCCAGGCCGACGCCGCGACTCGCCAGCTCCTCCTCGTTGCGCTCGAACACCACCGCGTCCCAGCCGGTGCTGCGCAACAGATGCGCGGCGATCAGCCCGCCGAGCGAGCCGCCGATGACCAGTGCGCGCCTGCTCATGCGTCAGGGCATCGCCCACGACATGCTGTCGTGGCCGGGCTTGTAATCCATGTTGGTCGCCGCCGGATTGCGATTGATCAGCGGGCGCCCGTACATCGGATTGGTCTGGCTGCGCGTCTCATGCTCGACGGTGAACAACACTTCGCGGGTATCGAGATCGATGATGTCCTTGAAGCGATATTCGTACTGATTGCTCTCCATCGTGATCAGGCCGAGGTCGAGCAGCCGCCGATACGGCCCGGAAAAATCCGCGATGTAAATCTGCACGTGATGCTTGTCGTAGGGCTGCTCCGGCGCATCGGTCTCGCGGAAATAGAAATAGTGGTTCTCGCCGACCTGGACCCGCGCCTCCGGACCCGCGCCGTTCTTGTGCACTTCTGCCGAGGTACGGAAAATCTCGCGATAGAAGCGGGCAATGCGGTCGGCGGTGCCGGGCCGCACGTCGAAGCGGATATAGGGCATGCCGAGCATGAGGCGGCCGAAGCGCTCGGGGTCGGGCGTATGCACGTGGATGCGGTTGCCCCACGGGCAGACGGTCTCGACGCAATCGTTGCTTTCGCGGAAGTCGAACTTGGTGCCGTCGAGCTTTTTGCTGTTGCGCACCTTGGCGAGGCGGTCGAGCAGCGCGGCACGGTCCGGCGACACCAGGCCGATCACGCCGCGCAGCCGGTCGGGCGTGCCCATCGGCAAATGAAACTGACTCATGCCAACGTTGATCCACATGTTGCCGGAGCCGGTATTGAGGAACGGATCGCGGGTATAACCGAGGCCGGTGACATAAAAGTCGGTACCGTGGTGCTGGTCGGTAATGCAGACGTTGACGTGCCCGATGCCCACGATATTGCCGAGGTCCTCGGCAGCACGGTCATATTGTTTTTGCGGCATGGCGTGGTCCTTCCTGATGGCGCGATATTAAAGCATATTGCCGCGGCCTAAAACACGTTTCGCCGCTGCGCGCGGCGCATGCGTCCCATACGAGAGGCCAGGCCATGCCATCGAATGCGTTGACCGTCACCCGATTCGAACATCGCAGCCATCCCGTCGCCTCGCGGCGCAAATTCGCCCGTCATATGCTGCGGGCGATCGGACTATGGATGCTGCTGACGTTCGCCGGCTTGGGCGTGGGCATGGCCGGCTACGCCTATTTCGAGCGGATGTCGGCGGTCGACGCGTATGTGAACGCGGCGATGATCCTGTCCGGCATGGGCCCGGTCGGCGAATTGAAGACCGTAAGCGGCAAAATTTTCGCCGGCTCCTACGCCATCCTCTCGGGCCTGATCATCGTGATCGCCACCGGCTTCGTGCTGGCACCGATCTTTCACCGCGTCCTCCATCACTTCCACGTCGAGATGGCGGGCGAATGAACGCCTAATCGGTCGGCTCGATGCCCGCAGCGTGAATGACCTTGCCCCACTTCACACTCTCTGACGCGATGAAGGCGCGAAACTCCTCGGGCGTGTCCGCTTGCGCCACAATACCGATCGCCTTGAAGCGCGCCGCCGTCTCCGCCCGCTGCAGATCGGGCCGCAACGCGGCACTGATCCGGTCGACGATACTCTTTGGTGTGCCGGCGCGGGCGAACAGGCCCTGCCAGCTCTTGGCATCGTAGCCCGGCACCGTCTCGGCAACGCTCGGCACGTCCGGCATATCGGGGCTGCGCGTATTGGCGAGCATCGCGATCAGTTTCAGCTTGCCGGCCTGGATCAACGGCATCGCCGGAGCCAGATCGGTGAACTCCATCGAAATGTTGCCGCTGGCGACGTCGGTCAGCCCCGGGATCGAGCCCTTATAGGGAATGTGGCGGATATTGACGCCGGTCATGGTCTTGAACAGCTCGGCAAAAATTTGATGCGGCGTGCCGATGCCGGCCGACGCATAGGTGAGCGCGTCGGGTTTTTCTTTGGCGAGCGCGATCAATTCGGCAACCGATTGCACCGGCAGTGACGGCGACACGACCAGCCCGAATTGCGTGAGGCCGATGAGGCCGACAGGATCGAAATCTTTCGCCAGATCGTAGGAGACGTGTTTCTTCAGATACGGCAATAGCGTGATCACGCTCGGCGCGTGCAACAGCGTGTAGCCGTCGGGCGCTGCTTTGGCCGCGTAGGCGATGCCGATTTCGCCGCCGGCGCCGGGGCGATTTTCCACGATAAAACTGCCGGGCAGCGCGCGCTGGAGCACGTCGGCTTCATAGCGGCCCAAAATATCGGTCGAGCCGCCGGGGGTGAACGGCACCACGATGGTGACAGGGCGGCTCGGATAATCGTCCGCCGCGGCCAACGATAGCGCCAGCCCGATCAGCGCACATGCCGCCACCGCCGCGCCAGCGGCGATCTTCCGCGTTTCTGCCATGAGGTCCTCCCGCAAGCCGCAACGCTACACCGATGCTCGGCGCGCCGACAAGTTATCACGCTTGCGCGGCTGGCGTCGGACGCCAACGGTGCTAAGACTGCTCCGCCAAAATCACAGGGCGTATTGCGGGACGCGGTGCCGAATATTTTCTCAAAAATCGTGGTGGCCTCGCGCAACGGCATCGAGGCGCGCAGCCGCGCCACCGACATCGATTACCGGCTGCTGGTTCCGCTGCTCCTGACGTCGGTGATCATCCAGACCGTCTACGCGATCGTCCGCGTCACCACGTCCTATCGGGCCATCGAGCTCGACCTTCCCGTGGTCTGGCTCGGCGTGATCTCGGCGACCTTCGCCGTGCTGCCGATGGTTCTCGCCGTGTGGGTCGGCCGCCTGCTCGACCGTGGCCATGACGCGCTCGCCGCCTGGATCGGTTCGGCCCTACTGGTACTGGCCTGCGCGGGTTTTTATTTTTGGGCCAATTCGATCGCCACGCTGCTGCTGCTCACCGCACTGTTCGGCATCGCCCATCTGTTCCTGATGGCGAGCCAGCAGATGCTGTGCATCCGCAGCGCCGGCCGGCGCGGCCGCGACGCCGCGTTCGGCAACTACGTGGTGTCGAGCGCCATCGGCCAGGGCCTCGGGCCCTACGTCATCGCCTGGGTCGGCGGCCCGGCCATGCTGCCGTCGACCGGCCGGCTGTTCGCCATCGCGCTGCTGATTTCGATCGTCTCGCTCGTCACCGCCGCCGCCATCCGGCCGGCGCCCAAACATTTGATGCCGTCGCCGAGCAGAGAGGTGGTGCCGGTGCGCGCCTTGCTGCGCCAGCCCGGGCTGATGGCGGTGCTCGTGGCCAGCGTCATCACCATCACCTCGCAGGATCTGCTGACCATTTACCTGCCGCTGTTGGGCGCCTCGCAAAACATCGACGTGCGCAGCATCGGCAGCCTGCTCACCGTGCGCTCGATCGCTTCGCTGGTGTCGCGGCTTGGCTATACGCGGATCCTTCGTCTGATTCCGCGCCAGCCGCTGACGCTGATCACCATGACGGGCGCGGCCATCGGCTTTGCCTGCTTCGCGCTGCCGCTGCCGCTGCCGGTGATGTACGCGGCCATGACCTTCCTCGGCCTGTCGCTCGGCATCGCCACGACCTTGAGCCTGACCAACGTGGTCGATCTGGCTTCGACCGCGGCGATGGGGACGGTGATGTCGCTGCGCATCACCGGCAACCGGCTCGGTCAGGCGGCGGTGCCGTTCATCGCCAGCCTGATCGCCGCCGCAACCGGCGTCGGCGGCATTTTCGCCATCATCGCCGCGAGCCTGGCGGCATCCGGCTGGTCAGTGCATTTTAGCCGGCAGGAACGCGCATAGCGCCGCGAGCGGCGTTAGCGCGGCGCGTCAGCGCTTGAGCTGCTGCAATTCCGGAAACGCCGCATAGGTCGCGGTCTGACACGGCTCGCGCGGCGCATCGACGAATTCCTGAAAGCGGCCGGCGAGAAACACCGCCTCGATCTGCTTGATGCCGGCGTAATTGCCGTTGTCGCGCTTGCCGTTGAAGCGCAGGCAGACCACGTAGCGCGTGGCGTAACCGACCTCCTTGAGCATCGGCTCGGCGATGGCGGCATCGCGGATGCCGCTCGGATCGTTCAAATAGGCATGCATGGCGGCAAGGATTTCCGCCTTGTAGTTCTCCGGATAGGCGTGAGGGTCGGCCTGCTCGCCACCGCTGCTGCCCGTGCCGACATTGAGGCCGCTGCCGGCGCAGCCGGCCACGAGCAGCGCCATGGCGACGAACAAGGCGCTACGATGCCACGCTGCGCCATCGCGATTCATGTCAGATCGGCACCGCCATCGCCTCGAAGGCGCCGTCGCAATTGATCAGGTCGACGCGCTTTTGCACGATGCGGAACGTGTCGCCGTGGCGGCGCAGGCGATGGCGCTGACGGCCCGCGAACAGGCGCTGCGCATCGTCGCGGTACTCGACCATGATGAACGTCGAGCCGACCACGTACTCGCCCTTGGCCGCATCGGCCTCCTCGACCACGACGTTGCCGACAATGTGGGCGGTGCGCGACGGCGGCGTCTGCACGTGAATGCGCGGATGCTCGAGCCGCTCGACCCGCGTCTTCATCAGCTCGCGGTCGTCGTAGAACAGCGAGGCTTCCTCGAACGGGCTTTTCTGATCGGGCACGGCCGGAACCCAGTAGGTGCCGTCGTCGGCGAACAGCGCCATCCAATCGCGGAAGCGCCGCTCGTCGAGCAGGCGCGCTTCGTGGATCAAAAAATCCTCGAATGCCGCGCGGTCGACGCCGGCGGCGGCCAGCTCGCGCGCCGCAAGCGCCATCACGCCGCCTCGCTCATATAGCCGACCCAGGCCTTGTACTGGGCCCGCACCACCATCTCGTGAGTGGCAAGCCCGCGCGTGGCGTTGATGCTGCGGTCCGGCTCCTCGGCGCCGAGCCCGCGCGAGATATCGACCCAATCGGTGAGATGGCTCTGCAGCCCCTTCTGCGCGCGCACGAACGATTCCAGATCGTCGGTCTGCACGAACGATGCCGCCGAATGGGTCACGTTGAGCAGGCGGATGTTGCCGAAATTCATCGCCGCCGGCGCGCCGACGAGGCGAATGGGATAGATGTTGACTTCGGTGCGGTCGACCGCGAGCGGCTTGATCACCCGGACGTGGATGTTCAGGCCCATGATCGACATGTTCGGATAGATCAGCGAGTTGTGCAGGCGCGGCGTGAGGATTTCGGCGGCGCGGTCGGCGCCGACCTTCTCCGCGAGCACGCGCTTATAGTCGTCGAACGCCGGACTGGAACGCTTGCCGTCGTCGAGCGTGGTGTTGCTGGTCCAGCCATGACCGTTGCCGGCGATAAAACTCTTGCGGTCCTTCCATGAGGCTGCAGTCTGCTTCTTCTCGGCCTCGACGACGGTAGCGCCCTTCTGGTCGCCCTCGCGGCGCGCAAACTGCACGCCTTGTTTGTTGACCGTCGAGGCATGGCCGAACGGCACGTGATAGGAGTCGAGCACGTTCTCGACCTGGAGCTTCCAGTTGCCGTTGTAGACGTAGCGGTGCATGCCGGCGTCGAGCGCCAGTTCGCCGTCCGGCGCGCGGTCGACCAGATCGTCGATGTTGCCCTTCATCGGGCCGATATGATCTTCGAAGCTCGGCCCCTTCGCGGCGAGGCTCGCGAACACGAAGCCGCGATATTCACCGACCCGCGGCGCGCGAGCGAGGCCGAGCGCGTCCTTGTCAAAACCTTCGCCGCAACCCTCCGGCACCGGCACCGTGGCGAGCTTGCCGTCGGTGTCGAACGACCAGCCGTGGTAGCAGCAGGTCAGGCGCTGCGCATGACCCTTGCGCTCATTGACCACCTTGGCGCCGCGGTGGGTGCAGCGATTGAGCAGCACCTGGATCGAGCCGTCGCGGTGCCGCACCATGATGACCGGCTGGCGGCCGAGCTCGGTGGTGATGTAATCGCCGGGCTGCGGCACCTGGCTGGCATGGCCGACAAACAGCCAGGCGCGGCCGAAGATGCGCTCCATTTCCAGTTCGAACAGGTCGGGATCGGTATAGACCCGCCGGTGCACGCGGCCGGGCTCCACCAATTTTCCGATTTCGTCAGCGTGTCCGTTGCGCATGGAGATTGTCTGTCCTTACGCCGTCATGGCCGGGCTTGTCCCGGCCATCCACGTCTTGACCTTTAGTTAGCGCCAAAGACGTGGATGCCCGGCACGAGGCCGGGCATGACGCATCTGAATGTCGTTACTCCGCCGCGGTCTGGTGCGCGAAGTTCTGCACCTGCGCGTCGATGAGCTGCAGCGGCGAGGCGGTCTCCTCGAGCATGCCCCAGCTTTTCAGCCAATCGTAGGTGCGCTGCAATTCGTCGGCCGGGATCGGCGCCGGATCGCAGACCACGAGGCGGCCCTCGCGCAAGTCCTCGACCTTGAGCGCGGCGATCTCCGGATCCTTCTTGGCGTAATAGTCGATGAAGTAGTGCAGGTAGGCCTTTTTGTTGGCGTTGATCCGGCGCACCGCCTCGCGCACCGCGCGATTGAACGCCGCGTAGGTCTCGGCATCGACCCGGTTGGAGGCGACCTCGGTGCCGTGAAAGAACGCCGAGCAGATGACGCGGCAGCCGTTCTTCTCGGCGAGCGTGATGTGCGGCTCGGTCAGCGTGGTGGCCTCGACCTCGCCGCGCATCATGGCGTCGTAACGATAGCGCGAGCCGTTCGGCGCCCGGCACAGTTTGATCATCTCGCGCGGCACAAAGCCTTCGAGCATGTGCAGCGCGATGTAGTGGGTGCCGAAATAAAACGGCACGCCGATCAGGCGATTGGCGAGCTGCTGCGGCGTGTAGACCGGCGAATCCGGCCGCACCACGATGGCCGAATAGGCGACGATGGCGCGGCGGCCGAGCTGGCGGCTGTTCTGGCCGGTGTCCTGGACGCGGCAGTAATTGCCCCATTCGCAGGCGTTATACATGTCGGCCTTGCCCTGCTCCAGGAGCTTGCCGTGGCTGGCGAACGGGTCGACGCCCTTGGGCGAGGTGACGTTGACCTCGACCTTCTTCTCCACGCCGGCTTCACGGTCGGCCCACTCGATCTCGAGGCCTTCCTTGGCGAACAGGCCTTCGTCATAGGCGACGAGTTCCGGCAGCCCCTGGAATGGCGCCGTGGTCTCCAGCACGAGCTTTTTCATTGTTTTCTCCGGGCAGTTTGCGGCATATCGGCGGCCAGGACCTTAGTCCTGCGCAGCGGTCGAATCAACGAGGAGCCCCCATCATATGGGCTCTGAGCGCAGCGCATGCATGCCCGATCTCAAGGCGAGACTTCTTCCAGCACGCGGCGGCGGGTTTCGATCATGAACGTCGCGGCGATGCAGCCGATGATGGCGAAGATCGAGAACGCCAGGAATACGCCGCTGATGCCGTAGCGCGGCAGCGTGAAGCCGACGATCAGCGGCCCGACGGTGGCGGCGGCCCGCAGCCAAAAACTGCCCCAGCTCACGCCGAGCGCCCGCATCCGGGTCGGATAGATTTCGGCAGTGTAGAGGAAGATCGTCATGTTCATGGAGCCGAGCCACGCGGCGCAGAACATGTAGCCAATGAGCATGCCGAACGCGGTCGCGGCGCCGAACGCCCATAACCAGATCAGGCCCGCCGCGGCGAGGAAGAACGCGGCGGTGAACCAGTAACGCCGCCCGGTGCTGTCGATGAGGAAGGCGCACAGGAGCGAGCCGATCAGGCTGCCCACCGGACTGAAGATCGCGTAATTGAGCGCCTGTTGCAGCGGCAGGTGATAGACCTCGCGGTAAAGCGTCGGAATCCAGCCCTGCAGCCCGTAGGAGATGATGTAGGACGACGCCCAGATGACCCAGACCAAGAGCGTGCGCGACAGATAGCGGCCTTCGAACAGTTCCTGCCAGCGGGTTTGGCGGTCCAGCGTTTCGAGCCTGAGCTCGGGTACCGGGGGCAGCGGCCGCGCGCCGTCGCGCGAGACGATGCGCTCGATATTGGCCAAGGTCGCGTCGGCCTCGGCGAAGCGCCCCCGCGAGGCCAGCCAGCGCGGCGATTCGGGACAGATGCGCTGCATCGTCAGCGCCACCACCGCCGGTGCGGCGCCGATGACGAACATCCACTGCCAGCCGAAACGCGGCACCACGAACGCGCCGGCGATGCCCGACAGCAAAAGCCCGACCGGGAAGATGATCTGATAGCTCAGGAATCGCGCACCGCGGCGGTCGGCGCGCAGAATTTCGCTGATATAGGTCGAGGCGACCGGGATCTCGCCGCCGAGCCCGATACCTTGCAGAAAGCGGCAGACCATGAGCTGCTCGGGATTCGTCGTGAACGCACAGGCCAGACTCATCACCGCAAAGATCGCGATGGCGATCCGCGCCGTGCTCACGCGGCCGATGCGCTCGGCGATCCAGCCGAAGGTCAGGGCGCCGAGCGCCTGGCCGAAATTCGCGCTGCTGATCAGGACCCCGATCTGCCCCGGCGCAATGTGCCAGTCGCGGATCAGCACCGGCAGCACATAGGCGATCGCGAGCGAGTCGAAGGAGTCGAAGAAGATGGCGACGCCCAGCACCGCGGTGACCGTCACATGCCAGCGCGAATAGGGCAGCCGCTCGAGCCGCGCGGCAATCGTCCGTTCGGTCAGCGGCAGAATGTCAGGCATCGCGTGTTTTCCCCCAGCCTCATTGCAAGCGTAGCATAACTTTTCATTCTCGCGGGCGCGCTCACTTCTTCACCTCCCCCTGGAGGGGGGAGGTCGATTGCGCGAAGCGCAATCGGGTGGGGGTGACAGCCGCGACGTTGTCTCATCAGCTTCGATCTGCCCTCGGCGCCGCGCACGCCACCCCGCGCCCCCTCCACCATCTTGCTGCGCAAGATGGCCCCCCGCCCCCGCGATGGGGTCCCCACAAAATTCGCCAGCGAATTTTGTGGGGTGCCCCTGCGCGCGGGGGCGGATAAGAGTGCCCGTCGTTGCGAGGAGCCAACGGGTCCGGCCCGAAGTGGCCGGCCCGATGACAAGCTCCGCGACGAAGCAATCCAGGAGCCGGTGCACCCGGCCCCTGGATTGCTTCGCTTCGCTCGCAATGACGAGTTCTCCTGTTCTCGCGGCGCGTTTTTCTGCGCCCGAGCTTTGCCAAGCCACTGCACGAAAGCGTTTGCCTCCAAAAAAATAAGGGGAGGCGGAGCGCCGAACGGCGCAAACGGTAGAATCCGCACCGGCACTTCGGATGAGCGCATCCGAGTCCGCGGCCAGT